>JAESFT010000061.1_pt1 | contig 208254 bp, 224 predicted proteins | sample 9269451 | NCBI WGS metagenome assembly JAESFT01 (sample SAMN14502557, study PRJNA617106) | algae metagenome | isolation source: Scytonema hyalinum WJT4-NPBG1 and co-occurring heterotrophs from well... | place: USA: Mojave Desert, Joshua Tree National Park, California | collected 2006-05-25
GGGCGTGCGCAACTTCACCCAGTGCGACTCGCTGCTGCTGGGCGACCAATGCGGCGCCCACACCGTTCCCTATATCGAGGTCAGGAACCCGAGCGCCCAGATCGAGCACGAAGCCACCACCAGCAAGATCAGCGACGACCAGCTCTTCTACGCCATGTCCCGCGGCCTGGGGCAGGAGGATGCGGTGGCGCTGATCGTCAACGGCTTCGCCAAGGACGTGCTGCAGCAGCTCCCGATGGAGTTTGCGGTCGAGGCGCAGAAGCTGCTGGGCATCAGCCTTGAGGGGAGCGTGGGGTGATCACGCTCGATATTCCTGAGGGCTGGTATGGATCGCAAAATGACGAGGCGGCATTCTTTCAGTGGCTCGACAAGATTGGCTGCGTTGCGAGCTATCGTGGGCTGCATAAGGATGGATTGGACCTTGTCTGCGTTGAGCTGACCACGGATACTCTGAGCGAGCCTGATCTGCGAGAATTGATCGCTCTTCATCACAGATATGGTCGCGACATGTCGCGGCTAGCGCGCTTTCGAACGAAGCAGAACGAGAAGTGGTTCGCCGCTCCTGGCATGTACTGGCACGAGCCGGTCTTCGGCTCTCGGGCAGGCGATAAGGTATAACGATGCTCAAGATTGAAAACCTCCAAGCCACTGTCGACGACAAGACGATCCTACGCGGGCTCGATCTTTCGATCGGGGCGGGCGAGGTGCATGCGATCATGGGGCCGAACGGGGCGGGAAAGTCGACGCTTGCTTATGTGCTGGGCGGGCGGCCTGGGTATGAGGTGACGGGGGGGAGCGTGACCTTCTCTCCCCGTCATTGCGAGGAGCGCAGCGACGCGGCAATCCAGGGTGACCCGTCCGGAGCTGGATTGCTTCGCTCCGCTCGCAATGACGATGGTGCTTTGGACCTCCTCGCCCTCGAACCGCACGAGCGTGCCGCGGCGGGACTGTTTCTCGGCTTCCAATACCCGGTCGAAATCCCCGGCGTGTCGAACGTCCAATTCCTCCGCACCGCGCTCAACGCCCAGCGCCGTGCGCGCGGCGAGGACGAGCTGTCCGCCGGCGACTTCCTCCGCCTCGCCCGTGCGCAGGCCGAGGCGTTGGGGCTCGACTTTGAGATGATGAAGCGCAACGTCAATGTTGGCTTTTCCGGCGGCGAGAAGAAGCGCAACGAGATGGTGCAGATGGGGATCATCGATCCCAGCCTCGCTATCCTTGACGAGACCGACAGCGGCCTCGACATCGACGCGCTGAAGGCCGTCGGCGAGGGCATCAACCGCATCATGCGCAAGCCCGACAAGGCCGTGCTGCTGATCACCCATTATCAACGCCTGCTCGACTATGTGCGGCCGGACTTTGTCCACGTGCTGGCCGGCGGCCGCATCGTCCGCAGCGGCGGACCCGAACTGGCGCTGGAGCTGGAACGCGAAGGCTATGGAGCCATCGCCGCATGAAGCGCCCCACACCCGTCATCCCGAACTTGTTTCGGGATAAGCGTTCCACTGACGGTGCACCGGACGTCTTGTGCCGAGCCAAGTTCGGCATGACGGAGAAGGTGGACGCGTGAGCGCACTCTCCCTTCCTTCCAGCCAGGATGAGGCTTGGCGGTGGGCTGATCTATCGGCTTTGCCGACGCTTGCGGAACAGCCTGCGCGCGGTGCTGCGGGTGAGCCGCCTGCGGCGCTGGGGGACGGGCCGCGGCTGGTGTTTGTGGATGGGCGGCTGGATGCGGATCGGAGCGAGCTTGGGCCGGTGACGGTTGAAGCGCTCGACCTGCGCTCGGGCCATGCGCTTGGAAGGCTGGCGACCGGGTCAGGCTGGACGCTGCGGCTTGATGGGGACTCGGCGGCGGGACTGATCGAGATCGTGCATATTGCGACCGGCGGGGCCAACCATCTGCCCGGCCTGATCGAACTTGACGAAGACGCAACGGCGACGATCGTCGAGACATTCGTCGGCGACGGCTGGGCGAACCGGTTGACGGCGATCCGGCTAGCGCCCTCGGCGCGGCTGATGCGGGCGGTGCGTTTGGCGCAAGGCTCGGGGTTCCAGTCACTCCGCGACGAAGCGGAGATCGCGCGGGGGGCGAGCCTGGTCACCACCGTGCTCGCAGAAGGCGGCGCCGGCAGCCGGATCGACGCGCATTTGCGCCTGACCGGCGAAGCGGCATTTGCAGAGATGGGGGGAACGCTGCTCACCCGGGGCGAGCAAAGGCACGAAGCGGCCGTCGTCGTGCGGCACGAAGCGGAGAACGGCATGTCGCGCCAAACGTGGCGCGCGGTGGCCGACGACACCGCTGTCGCGAGCCTCTCGGCGCGGGTCGAGGTCGCGCGCGGTGCGCAGAAGACCGATGCAGAGCAGTCGCTGCGCGGGCTGCTCTTGAAGCGCGCCGCAACGGTGAATCTGAAGCCCGAACTCGAAATCTTCGCCGATGACGTGAAGTGCGCGCACGGCGCTACTGTCGGCGAGCTGGACCGAAACGCGCTCTTCTACCTCCAGAGCCGGGGCGTGCAGCCGGTTCGAGCGCGGGCGCTGCTGACGCGGGCGTTCGTAGCCGATGCGCTGGAGCGGGTCGGACAGCAGCAGGTACGGGAAGCGTTTGTGGCGGCCGCCGATGCGTGGCTAACCCAAACTCCGTTCGCTTCGAGCGAAGTCGAGAAGCGCGGTTTGGAGCTGGCGGAGGACGGTTTCTCGACTGCGCTCGAAACGAACGGAGAAGGTTGATGGCGACGATACTCGACACCCGCCCCCTCGACCTCGTCTCCGACTTCCCGGCTATTCCCCCGGGCTGGGCCTATCTCGACACCGCCGCGACGGCGCAGAAGCCGAAGCCGGTTATCGACGCCATCGCCCGCGCCTACGACACCACTTACGCCACCGTGCATCGCGGCGTGTATCAGCGTTCCGCCGACATGACGCTCGCCTATGAAGCGGCGAGGCAGCGCGTGGCGCGGTTCATCGGCGCCCAAACGGACGAGATCGTTTTCGTGCGCGGCGCGACCGAGGGGATCAACCTCGTCGCGCACCGTCACCCGGACAGGCGCCGGGTGCTGCTCAGCCAGCTCGAGCATCATTCCAACATCGTGCCCTGGCAGCTTGCCGGCTGGCAGGTGGATGTGTGCCCGCTGACCCACGACGGCCGCATCGACCTGGACGCCGCCGAGGCGATGCTGACACCGGACCATGCGATGGTCGCTTTCGCCCATGTCTCGAATGTGCTTGGCTCTGTGCTCGACGCCCGGCGCGCGGCGGAACTGGCGCACCGCGTCGGCGCCAAGCTCTTGCTCGACGGGTGCCAGGCAGTGCCGCGCCTGCCCGTCGATGTGCAGGCGCTCGACTGCGACTATTATGTCTTCTCCGCCCACAAGCTCTATGGTCCGACCGGTATCGGCGTGCTGTGGGGGCGCGCCGAACTGCTCGACGCGATGCCGCCGTTCATGGGCGGCGGCGCGATGATCGACCGGGTGACGTTCGAGCGCACCACCTACGCCCCGCCGCCGGGCCGCTTCGAGCCGGGCACCCCGCACATCACCGGTGCGCTCGGGCTGCACGCCGCGATCGATTATGTCGATGCGATCGGTCTGGACACAATTCACGCGCATGAGACCGCGCTGGTGAAGCTCACGCGTGAGCGGCTCGGCCAGATCAATTCGGTGCGGCTGTTCGGGCCCGAGGACTCGGCCGGCATCGTCAGCTTCGCAGTCGAGGGGGTGCATCCGCACGATGTCGGCACCATATTGGATGAGGGGCAGGTCGCCATTCGCGCTGGCCACCATTGCGCGCAGCCGCTGATGGACGTGCTGGGCGTGCCCGCCACAGCCCGCGCGAGCTTCGGGGTTTACAACAGCGCGGCCGATGTCGAGGCGCTGGCGCGAGGGGTGGAGCGCGTGACGAGGATTTTCGGATGAACGAGCAGAGCCGGATCAGCGTAGAGGAAGTGGACGGCGTCGTGCCGCCGCCCAAGGCGCGCGTCGAGGATGCGCCACGCGAGAGTTTCGAACGCAAGCGCGACTATCTCGCCGGCTTCCTGGCCGAAAAGCCGGAACAGCTCTCCGGCGAGGAGCCGGGTGGAGCGCTGTACGAGGCCGTGATCGACGCGTTGAAGGAAATCTACGACCCGGAAATCCCGGTCAACATCTACGATCTCGGCCTGATCTACGGCGTCGAGATTAATGGCGGCCATGCGGTGGTGACGATGACGCTGACCACGCCGCACTGCCCCGTGGCCGAGTCGATGCCGGGTGAGGTGGAGCTTCGCGTCGGCGCCGTTTCGGGGATCGGCGATGCCGAGGTGAACCTCGTCTGGGATCCGCCCTGGGATCCGCAGAAGATGTCGGACGAAGCAAAGCTCGAGCTTGGCATGTTGTAAACATGTCCGTTCGTATCAAGCGAAGTCGAGATGCGTGCATCACGTCATGCTCCGCTTCTCGACTGCGCTCGAAGCGAACGGATGAGGGTTAACGCACTATGACAACCACAACCCGCGCCCGCCCCAAGGCGCTGATCCTCACTCCCGCCGCCGAAGCGCGGATTGCTGCGCTGATGTCGCGCGCGCCGGCGGATGCGATCGGGGTCAAGCTCTCTACACCCCGCCGCGGCTGTTCGGGCCTTGCCTATTCGGTCGATTACGTCACCGAGGCCAAGCCGCTGGACGAGCGCATCGACACGCCCGGCGGCACCTTGTTCGTCGATGGCGGCTCTATTCTCTACCTGATCGGCTCCACGATGGACTGGGTGGAGGATGATTTCACCGCCGGCTTCACCTTTCAGAACCCCAACGCCAAGGGCAGCTGCGGCTGCGGCGAGAGCTTCACCGTCTAAGTTCCTGGCGTCGTCATTGCGAGGAGCGCAGCGAGGCGGCAATCCAGCGGCGCGAGGCTGGATTGCTTCGCTCCGCTCGCTAAGACGAGGATAAAGCGACCACCGAAACAAACTGGCGTGCGGCGGGGTTGAGGGCATAGGAGAGCCCATGCCCAAGCCGAAGCGCGTCCAAGGCCTGCCGTCCCGCGAGCAGATCCTCGATTTCATCAACACGTCCGACGAACCCGCCGGCAAGCGGGAGATCGCACGCGCCTTCGGCTTGCACGGCGCCGACAAGATCGCGCTCAAGGCCCTGCTCAAGGACATGGCCGATGAAGGGCTGATCGACAGCGCGCCCGGCCGCGCCTTCCACAAGATGGGCGGCATTCCCAAGGTCACCGTGCTGCGCATCGTCGATGTGGACGAGGATGGGCAGGCCTGGGCGGTGCCAGAACAGTGGCAGGCGGACACGCCCGCGCCCAAGCTCCGCATCCGGGAGCGCAAGAAGCAGTCTGCGCTGGGCGTCGGCGACCGCGTGCTTTCCCGCACCGAAGAGGCGGGCAAGGGCTGGATTGCGCACCCGATGAAGAAGCTCGCGCGCGGCGAGGAACTGATGCTGGGCGTGCTGCATCAGGAAGGCGACCGCTGGTTCCTTCAGGGCGTCGAGAAGCGCGAGCGGCGCGACTTTCCGGTGTCCGACAAGGGCGATGCCGAAGCGGGCGATCTGGTGCTGGCGGAGAAGACCGGCCGCCCGCCGCGGATCACCGCGCGCGTCGTCGAGCGATTGGGCGATCCGTTCGAGCCGCGCAGCTTCTCGCTAATCGCCATCCATCGCCACGGCATCCCGCATATGTTCCGCGAGGAGGTGCTCGAAGAAGCCGAGCGGATGGCGAAGATCGCCCTCGGTGAGCGAGAGGACCTTCGCCAGCTGCCGATCGTAGCGATCGATCCCGTCGATGCGCGGGATCACGACGACGCCGTCTGGGCGGAGGCGACGGAGCAGGGCTGGAATGCCGTCGTCGCAATCGCCGATGTGAGCTTCTACGTACGCCCCGGCTCGCAGCTGGACCGGGAAGCCCGCAAGCGCGGCAACAGCGTCTATTTCCCCGACCGCGTCGTGCCGATGTTGCCGGAGACACTGTCGGCCGATGTCTGCTCACTGAAGGAAGGCGTGGATCGCGCCGCGCTCGTTTGCCACATGACGATCGGCAAGGACGGGCAGCTGAAGGAATGGCGCTTCACCCGCGCCGTTGTGCGGATCGCCAAGAACATCGCCTATGAGGATGCCCAGGCGGCGATCGACGGCTCGGCGGAGGCGGTGGACCCTGATCTGGTCGAGACCGCACTGAAGCCGCTCTGGGCGTGCTGGGAGGCCATGTACAAGGCGCGGGCGAAGCGGGAGCCGCTGGAGCTCGACTTGCCCGAACGCCGCGTGGTGCTGGACGAGAAGGGTCGCATCATGTCGGTCGCCCCGCGCGAGCGGCTCGACGCGCACAAGCTGATCGAGGACTATATGATCGCGGCCAATGTCGCGGCCGCCAAGGCGCTGGAGGCGAAGAAAGCTCCCGTCATGTACCGCGACCATGAACCGCCGAGCCGCGAGAAACTGGTCGCTCTCAAGGATTATCTGAAAACCTTCGATCTCGAGTTCACGCTTGGCCAGGTAATCAAGCCCGGCACCTTTAACCGGATCATCGAACGGGTCGGTGACGCCGAGTTCCGGCCGCAGGTCATGGAGCAGATCCTCCGCACCCAGACTCAGGCCTATTACGGACCGGAGAATGCCGGCCATTTCGGCCTGTCGCTCGGCTCCTATGCGCATTTCACCAGCCCGATCCGGCGCTACGCCGATCTGATCGTGCACCGCTCGCTGATCGGCGCCTACGGCCTTGGTCCCGATGTGAAGCAGACTGCGCTGACGCCGGGCGAAAGCGAGGCGATGGACCTGATCGGCGAAGCGATCAGCCGCCTCGAACGCCGCGCCATGGAAGCCGAGCGCGAGACGGTCGACCGCTATGTCGCTGCCTATTTATCCGAACGCGTCGGCGAGGTGCTGGAAACCCGGATCACCGGCGTCCAGCCCTTCGGCTTTTTCGCGACCGTGGAGGGCCTGGGCGGTGATGGGCTGGTGCCTGTGTCCACGCTCGGCACCGAATATTTCCGCTATGACGAGGCAAGCCAGACCCTTCGCGGCGAGGACAGCGAGACGGTATTCGCGCCAGGCACTCGCCTGAAGCTCCGCCTTGCCGAAGCGAACCCGGTCACAGGCTCACTGCGGTTCGAGCTCCCCGAAGGTGGATCGACTCGCCCGCAACGCACGCGGCAGGATCGCGCCCGCCCTTCGAAGCGCGCCGGGCGGCCGAGCAACATTCGTCATCAATCAAGACGTTAGCGACTGTAACAAAAATCTGCTTTTCAGATTCGTCACATTATTGTCATCTTCCTGCCACCGGGGTGTAACCGGATGAAGGAGAGGTGCCATGCTTACACTGCGCGCGTCCGGGATGGGGTTGGCGTTGGCCTTGGCAGCCACTGCGGCGGGGGCGCAGACACAGGAACAGCGCTACGGCTTCAACGCCATCCAGCGCGACGATCTGGCCGGCGCGGAAGCGCGGCTGATCGCGCAGCGGGCGCAGGAGCCGAACGAGCCGTCGGTGCTGATCAACCTGGCGCATGTCTATGCGAAGACGGGTCGTCTGGAGCAGGCCGAGGCGCTGTACCGGCAGGTCATGGCCACGGACAATGTCATGATGCTGACCGCAAGCCGCCAGCAGGTCTCGTCCCATCAACTCGCTCAGCGCGGACTGGATCGCGCCCGGCAAATGGCGTCTCGCTGACGTCCTGATTCCTTCACCGTCCGGGCTGAGCTTGTCCAAGCCCTGTTCTTTGCTTTGAGCTGAGAACAGGAGCAGGCCTTCGACAAGCTCAGGCCGGACGGAGCTGGTCGCATTTTTCTACGAACCGGCTCGCCTGCTCGATCGGTGACCTCCTCCTTGCCCGCCTGAGCACTTACTCTCCCCGCATGATCACCGCTTCGCTGCTGCTCGCAGCCGCCTGGACGCTGGTCCCCGGCAGCTTCGCTCCCGCCAAAGGGCCGGACGGTAATTCGGTCCTGATCGATGCGCCCGCTGGACTGGTGCTGGTCGACACTGGTCGCCACCCCGCGCATCAGGATAAGCTGATCGCCGCCGCCAGAGCGCGCGGCAAGCCGGTCGCCGCCATCGTTAACACGCACTGGCACCTCGACCACACCGGCGGCAATGCCGAGATGCGCGCTGCCTTCCCGAGCATTCCGATCATCGGCAGCGACGCAGTGGACGGCGCGCTCAAGGGCTTTTTCCCGCGCAGCCGGGCCGCCGCCGAGGCGCATATCGCCTCCGGCAAGGCGCCGCCCGAGCAGGTCGCGGAGATCAGGCGAGACATGGCCGCCATGGATGATCTCGCCAATCTCCGTCCATCGCAGGTTGTCCGGCGAACCGGTGCCATGACCATCGCTGGCCGTCGCTTCGAGGTTCATCTCGAGCGCCATGCCGCAACGGCGGGCGATGTGTGGCTCTATGACCCGAACGAACGGCTGGCGGTCGTCGGCGATCTTGTCGTGGCGATTACGCCCTTCATGGACACGGCCTGTCCGGAAGGCTGGCGCGCCGCACTCGCGAACATAGAAAAGGCACCGTTCCGCACGCTTGTTCCCGGCCACGGCGCGGCGATGGACCGGGCCGCCTTCCGCCGCTGGCGGCTGGCGTTCAACAATCTGCTCGACTGCGCCAAAGGCACCGCCACAAAGGAAGCATGCATCGATGGCTGGTTGCGTGACGCGGCCGAGTTCACCCCAGCCACCGAGCAGACGCGCGTCCGTGGCATGATTGGCTATTATGTCGACTCTCGCCTGCGCGCTGCGCCTCAGGAGAAGGCCCGTTATTGCCCAGACGGTGCTGGGTGACATCCGCGCTTGCCAGTTGCGTTCAGAAACGCAATCTGGCGCAAACCGGAGTCGGGAGAGCGAAGCCATGATGAGCTACCTGAAGCATTATATCGCCGGAGAGTGGGTCGAGAGCGAAGGCGGCCGGCGCCACCAGGTCATCAACCCCGCCAATGAAGAGCCTTGCACCGAGATCACGCTCGGTAGCCAGGCCGATGCCGACAGGGCGGTGGCCGCGGCCCGGAGCGCCTTCGACAGTTTCAGCCAGACCAGCGTCGAAGAGCGCATCGCGCTACTAGAGCGGATTATTGCCGCCTATAAGCCGCGCATCCCCGACCTTGCCCGCGCTATCTCCATCGAAATGGGCGCGCCGATGAGTCTGTCGATGGGCGCCCAGGCGCCGGCGGGTCTCGGCCATTTCATGTTCACGCTGAAGGCCCTTCGCGACTTCAAATTCGAGGAGATGATCGGCGCCACCAAGGTGCTGCACGAGCCGATTGGCGTCGTCGCCATGATCACGCCCTGGAACTGGCCGATCAACCAGATCGCCGCCAAAGTCGCGCCTGCGCTCGCCGCTGGCAACACCATGGTGCTGAAGCCCTCGGAAGAGACGCCGGCGAATGCGGCCATTCTCGCTGAAATCCTCCATGAGGCAGGCGTACCGGCCGGGGTGTTCAACCTGGTGCAGGGCGATGGGCCGACGGTGGGTGCCGCGCTCTCCGCGCATCCCGATGTCGACATGGTCAGCTTCACCGGCTCGACGCGCGCCGGCATCGCTATCGCCGCCGCCGCCGCGCCGACCGTCAAGCGGGTGCATCAGGAGCTGGGCGGCAAGGCGCCGAACCTGGTGCTCGAAGGCGCCGACCTGAACGCGGTGCTGCCGCCGACCGTAATGGGCGTGCTCGCCAACACCGGTCAGAGCTGCATCGCGCCGACCCGCGTGCTCGTCCACCAGAGCCAGGTCGATGAAGCGGTCGGCTTCATCAAGGCGATGATGGAAGCGACGCCCGTCGGCGACCCGCTCGCGGACGGTCAGCATATCGGCCCGGTCGTGAACCGCACGCAATGGGAGAAGATCCAAGGCCTGATCCAGAGTGCGATCGACGAAGGAGCGACGCTCGTCACCGGCGGCACCGGCCTGCCGGAGGGCGTCAACCGCGGCTTCTACATTCGCCCGACGCTGTTCCGTGACGTGACGCCTGACATGCGCATCGCCCAGGAGGAAGTGTTCGGACCCGTCGCCACGGTCATGACCTACAAGGACGAGGAAGACGGCATCCGCATCGCCAACGACACCGCCTATGGTTTGTCCGCAACGATCTCGGGCGATCCCGCCAGGGCGGCCAAGATCGCGCGGCGCCTGCGCGCTGGACTGGTTACCATCAACCAATGGTCCCCCGACCCTGGCGCGCCGTTCGGCGGCTATAAGCAGTCGGGCAATGGCCGCGAGAATGGCAAATACGGCCTGACCGACTTCATGGAGGTGAAGTCGGTCGTCGGCGAGCCGGCTTAATTCGTTCCCCGGCGAAAGCCGGGGTCCATATCGGCGCTCAAGAGATGGGCCCCGGCCTGCGCCGGGGAACGAGAGCTTATGATCATCGACATCCTCACGCCCCCGGACCACAGCCCCTATGCGCTCGAAGCAATCGAGCAGGCCAAGTTCTACGCCGAGGCGTTTGCCGCCGCGGGCCTCGACTTGAGGCCTCACCCCTGGACCGAGGCCGGGGACCGGCCGGCGCTGGCCCTCCTCGTTTGGGGGTATCACCTGGATCTCGATCGCTGGACGGCTTTGCTCGACGCCTGGCCGGCCGAGGTGCCGCTGTTCAACCCCGCTGGGCTGATGCGCTGGAATACGCGCAAGACCTATCTGGCGGAGCTCGAAGCCGCCGGCGTGCCGACGGTGCCCACCTGGTTCGGCGATGCCGAAGCGGGCAGCGTCGCCGCTGCGTTCGAGCGCTTCGGCTGCGATGAGCTGGTGGTCAAGCCCCAGGTCTCCGCCGGCAGCTACCGGACACACCGCCTGACCCGCTCCGATCCAGCACCTGTGCTGCGGGATGCGATGGTCCAGCCCTTCCTCCCCGCCATCGAGAATGAAGGCGAATATTCGCTCTTCTACATCGGCGGCGTGTTCAGCCACGCCATCCGGAAGGTGGCCCAATCCGGCGACTTCCGCATCCAGCCGCAGTTCGGCGGCGTGAACACGCGCTGGCAGCCGGACAGCGAGGCCGAGGCGGTCGCAGCAGCTGCGCTCCGGGCAATGCCCGGCCAAGCACTCTACGTCCGCATCGACCTTCTGCGCCGACTGGACGGCAGGCTGGCGCTGATCGAGCTCGAAGCGATCGAGCCCGATCTCTATATGCACCATGGCGAGCGCGTGGCCGACCGGCTCGCCGTCGCGGTCAGACAGGCACTGGCTGGCCGCGCGTCCTGAACAGCGACCAGCCGACCCCCGCCGCGAGGATCGCGAAGGTCACACCCAGCGACACCGGCGGCGGAATCTTCGCCAGGCCGAGCGCATCGGCGATGAAGACTTTCGAGCCGATGAACACCAGCAGCAGCGCCAGCGCATATTTCAGATAATGGAAACGGTGCGTCATCGCGGCGAGCGCGAAGTAGAGTGCCCGAAGGCCCAGGATCGCGAAGATGTTCGACGTATAGACGATGAAAGGGTCGGTCGTGATGGCGAGGATCGCCGGCACGCTGTCGACCGCGAACACCAAGTCGACAAACTCGACCATGACCAGCGCCAGGAAGAGCGGCGTCAGATACCAGGCACCGTCCTTGCGCACGAAGAAGCGCTCGCCATGCAGTTCCTCGGTCACCCGGAAGCGGCGGCGCACGAAACGGAGCACCGCGCTGTCGCCGATATCGACCGGCTTTTCCGCGGTCAGCCAGATCTTGATGCCGGTGACGATCAGGAAGGCGGCGAAGACGTAGAGCACCCAGCCGAATTGCTGGACCATCGCGGCGCCGAGACCGATCATCACTGCACGCAGCACGATCACGCCCAAAATGCCCCAGAACAGCACCCGGTGTTGATATCGCCGGGGCACGGCCAATGTCGTGAAGATCATCGCGATAACGAAGACATTGTCCATCGCGAGGCTCTTTTCGATGACGAAGCCGGTGACATAGGCAAGTCCAGCCGCCTCGCCGAGCGACCACCAGACCCAGCCGCCGAAGGCGAGGCCGAGCGCGATATAGACGCCGGACATCACCATGCTTTCGGCGACACCAATCTCGCGCTGCTTGCGATGGAGCACGCCCAGGTCCAGTGCCAGCAACGCCATCACGATGCCTATGAAGACAAGCCACATCCAGGCCGGCTTACCCAGCCAGTCCTGACCCACAATCTCGAACACTGTTTCCCCCTATTTGCACGGAAGGAAGGGGCCGGACGGGTGCCCGGCCCCTTGGCGCGTCAGGCGCTGACCGGTCCACGCGCCGCCCGTGCGAGCCGATCGCGCACGGCCAGCCGGAACTTCTTCAGCCGCGCGAGCCGCGCCTGGTCGGGGAAACGCCGACGCGCCTCATCATCGGCGGCGCGATCGAGGCGCCGGTGCAGCAGCGCGAGAGTATAGGCTTTGAAAGGTGACATAGAGCTCCTCCAGTTCAGTGACTGCGAGGGCGCTCGGTTCATCGATGGAGGAGCGTTGCTCCGCCGGACCCAATGCATCGAGCGCACTCGATGCGGTCCGACATCACGATCGTGCGATCGTCAGAGGGGCCCGGCCCGCACGCGAGTTCGTTACGGCAGCGATGCTGAAGGACAGATGAACGGCTAGATTTCGCCGGGCGCCTTGGTGACCATGGCGAGCGCATGGACACGCTCCCTCAGCAGATCGGCCAGTGCCGCATTGACCAAGCGCTGGCGGGCGACTCGGTTCTTGCCCGCGAACGCCTCGCTCACCACCAGTACGGAAAAGTGGCTTTCGCCGCGCGGATCATGGCCCGCATGTCCGCGATGTTTTTCGCTGTCATCGATCACTTCCAGCCGCACCGGCTGGAGCGCGTCCATCAATCTTTTCTCGATCTCGGCCGCAACCGGCCCCTTCGTCTTTGCGTCCATGCCCCCATATAACCGCTTTTGCCCGAGCGAGAATGCGCGCGCCCAAGGATCGTCCCAACACCCGTTTTCACGGACGCGTCGAGAACGCGGCCGTCACCTGCGCGCATCCCGGCTGCCGGGAGCCCGGCGAGTTTCGCGCACCGGCCTCGGTGGAGGGCCGCTCCGGCGACCGGCCGCCGCAATGGCGCTGGCTGTGCCTCGACCATGTCCGCGAGTTCAACGCCGGCTATAACTTCTTCTCCGGCATGAGCACGGAGGAGATCGAGGCCGCCCAGCGCCCCTTTGCCGGCTGGGAGAGGGAGACTCGCGCCTTCGCGCACACGGGTGCAGACAGGCCGCCGCGCTGGGGCGACTTTGCCGACCCGCTCGACGCTATCGGCGCACGCTTTCGCCAGGCCGCCCCCAAGCAGCGCGACGACGGCAAGCCGCTCTCGGGCGAGAATCGTCGCGACCTCGCCACTTTGGGGCTGGAGCCGAATGCCGATCGCCGGGCGCTCCGCCAACGCTACACCGAACTCGTCCGCCGCTACCACCCCGACCATAATGGCGGCGACCGCACGCACGAGACGAAGCTGCAGAGCGTCATCGGCGCCTATCAGCGGCTGAAGGGCGCCCCCGCTTTCGCCTAGACGGTGGCGGTGGGCACTTCGCGTTCCCGGGCGTGGAGCTGCGGCAACGCGATCGCGTAAAGGCCGAGCCCCACCAGCACGAGCATGGTGACGCCGATCCCGACGCCGCGCAGCGGACTACGCGCGGGCGGCTGCACGTCCATGCCGAATGCATGGGCGATTCGCGCGAGCAGGTAGATGGCTCCCACCGCCCAGAGCCACAGGCTGGTGCCGTCGGCAAGTTCGATCAGCCCGATCAGGATCAGCACGAACGGCGTATATTCGACGAAGTTGGCTTGCGCGCGCATACGGGCGATCAGCGCGGCATTGCCGCCGTCACCGATCGATACTTTTTCGGAGATTCGCTTCTGCCCGACGCGCCAGCCCAGCCACAGGCTGAGCAGGGCGGCGGCGCCCGCCATGGTGAGCGTAATCGGCAAGATCATGTTCGGCCCCTTCCCCGTTGCAGGCCCACGCTGCCACGGGGCTGGAGTGCTTGCAACGGCGGCGGAAATCGATATATGCGCCGCCTTCGCTCGCGATCAGTCCGTGGTCCGCGGCTCCATGCCGCAATGGTGGACGGCCCGCCGCGTTTGTCAGACTAGAAGATTGGAACAGGTGCCGTCATGGCAGTGCCGAAGAGAAAGACCTCGCCCTCGAAGCGCAACATGCGCCGCAGCCACGACGCGCTGAAGGTCACGGGCTATCAGGAATGCTCCAACTGCGGCGAGCTGAAGCTGCCGCACAATCTGTGCAATGCCTGCGGCCATTATAACGGCCGCGAGATCGTCTCGGTCGACGCCTGACCGCGCGGGCGAAGCGCGGAGGACCAGCCCCGATGAGCTCGACGCCGCGGATCGCCATCGATGCGATGGGCGGTGACGAAGGCGTGCCTGTCATGGCGGCGGGCGCGTCTCGCGCCTTGTCGGCCGACCCCGCGCTGATGTTCCTGCTCGTCGGCGACGAAGCGGCGATCGCGCCCGTGCTAGCAGCTGATGCGAAGCTGCGTGCGGCGTCGGAAATCCTGCACGCCCCGGAAACGATCGCCGGCACCGACAAGCCGACTCAGGCGATCCGCCGCGCCAAGACCACATCGATGGGCCTGGCGATCGACGCGGTGAAGAAGGGCAAGGCCGATGCGGCCCTGTCCGCAGGCAATACCGGCGCGCTGATGGCGATGGCCAAGCTGGCGCTGCGCACGCTTCCCGGCATTGACCGGCCTGCGCTGGCCGCGCTGCTGCCGACGCTCGGCGATAACGATCTCGTGATGCTCGATCTTGGCGCGAACACCGAGTGCGACGCCAACAACCTGGTCGAATTCGCGGTGATGGGCGCCGCCTATGCCCGTATTGTCATGGGGCTGGAGCGGCCGCGCGTCCGCCTGCTCAACATCGGCGAGGAAGAGCTGAAGGGCACCGACGAGGTCAAGGAGGCCGCGGCCCTGCTGCGCGAGGCTGATTATCTGCCTCTCTCCTTCGACGGCAATATCGAGGCGGACCGCATCGGACGCGGCGAGGCCGATGTGATCGTATCCGACGGCTTCACCGGCAATATCGCGCTCAAGTCCGTCGAAGGCACCGCGCGCTTCATCACCGACCTGCTCCGCCGCGCCTTCACCAGCTCGCTGCGGTCCAAGGCAGGCTTCCTGCTCTCGCGTCCTGCCTTCCACATGCTGAAGACGCACCTCGACCCGAACAATCACAATGGCGCGGTCTTCCTTGGCCTGAACGGCGTTGTCGTGAAAAGCCATGGCAGCGCCGATGCGGGCGGCGTTGCCAATGCGATCGGAGTGGCGGCTAAGCTCGCCCGCGCCTCGATCACCCGGCGGATCGGTGAGGATCTCGAACGGTTCCACGCTCACCACCCGGCACAGGTCGCCGCCAAGTGACGCGGCGTGCAGCCATTCTCGGCACCGGCTCGGCGCTTCCGAAACGGCGCGTGCCCAACGCCGAACTGGCAGCGCAAGTCGACACGTCTGACGAATGGATCGTCGAGCGCACCGGCATCCGCTTCCGCTACATCGCCGGAGAAGGCGAAACGACCGCGACCCTGGCCACCGACGCTGCCCGGGCGGCACTCGCCTCGGCAGGGCTGGAGCCACGCGACATCGACCTGATCGTGCTGGCGACCGCGACGCCCGACCAGACCTTTCCGTCCAGCGCCACCAAGGTCCAGGCCGCGCTCGGCATTCCCGACTGCGTGGCCTTCGACGTCGCCGCTGTCTGCTCGGGCTTTCTCTACGCTGTCTCGGTGGCCGAAAGCATGATCCGCGCGCGTTCGGCGGAGACCGCGCTCGTGATCGGGTCGGAGACGTTCAGCCGCATTCTCGATTGGGAAGATCGCGCGACCTGCGTTCTGTTCGGCGACGGGGCCGGCGCAATCGTGCTGGGTGCGGAGGAAAGCGATCGCGGCGTGCTCGCGACTCGGTTGCACGCGGACGGCAGTCACAATGAACTGCTTTATGTCGATGGCGGCCCGTCCACCACCGGCACGGTCGGCAAGCTGCGGATGAAGGGGCGTGAGGTGTTTCGGCACGCGGTTGTGAACCTCGCCGCCGTGATGAACGAAGCCCTCGATGCCGCAGGCCTGACTCCTGAGGATGTGGACTGGGTCGTGCCCCACCAGGCCAATGCCCGCATCCTTGACGCCACCGCCCGCAAGCTGGGCCTGCCGCCGGAAAAGGTGGTCGTGACCGTCGACCAGCATGCCAATACGTCGGCCGCCTCGGTACCGCTGGCTCTCGACACCGCTGTCAGAGACGGGCGAATTAAGGCCGGCGATGTAGTGGTTCTGGAAGCGATGGGCGGCGGCTTCACCTGGGGTGCATCGGTGCTTCGCTTCTGATCGTTAAGACGGATCAGTCCGTTCGCCGCATCGTCATTGATTTCCGGCGCGAATTAAGGTTCGTTGTGGATAAAGCTGGAGTGGGGGACTCGCATGGCTGACGCCGATCCGAATATCCGCATGGACGCGGGCACGCTGACCAGGGCGGACCTGGCCGAATCGCTGCATCGGCAGGTGGGGCTTTCGCGTGCCGAGTCGGCAAGCATCGTCGAGCGCATTCTCGCCCATATGTGCGAGTCGCTGGCCAAGGGCGAGAACGTCAAGATTTCCGGCTTCGGCAGCTTCGTGCTGCGCGACAAGGGCGAACGCATCGGCCGCAATCCGAAGACGGGCGTCGAAGTACCGATCGCGCCGCGCCGTGTGCTGACCTTCCGCGCCAGCCAAATGCTTCGCGACCGGATCGTCAGCGCGGGCTGATTTGGCGAGCAAGTCCGACACCGCGTTCCGCACCATCGGCGAACTGGCCGAGGAACTCGGCCTGCCGCAGCATATCCTGCGCTACTGGGAAACGCGATTCCCACAACTCCGCCCGCTGCAGCGCGCCGGCAATCGCCGCTATTACCGGCCCGACGATGTGGCGCTGGTGAAGCGCATCGACCGGCTGCTTAACCGCGAAGGCTATACGATCAAGGGCGTACAGAAGCTGCTCGCCGAGAAGGTCGCTCCGGAGCCGGAGCCGCAGCCGAGTCCGGTTGCGCTTCCCCTTGCCGAGCTGAAGCGCATCCGCGCGCTATTGGCCGACGCGCTGGAACAGGACGCGGCTTAGTCGCGCGGCCATCCGGAACCAGAACGCCTTCTAAAGGTTAATGGCTGCGGGAAGGCCGGCAAACGGCCTCCCACTGGGTCGCGCCCGGAACTCAAAACAAGGGGTGTATTCATGCGCGCGTCTTACCTGCTCGCCGGCCTGGCGAGTGCAGCCTTGGCCTCGAGTGTCGCCTCGGCCGCCACCATCAATCTTGACACCAGCTTCAACGCGGCCGCCGGGTCGTCAGCCTTCTACATCGTCAACAACGATTTCACTTTGCCGACTGGCTTCTCGAACGCGGTGCTCACCATTACGGGCTTGAGCATTGACGATCGCGGCGTGGTGCTGCTCAACGATGTCATTGTCGACAATGGCGGCATCTTCGGACCGGGTAACGGCAATCTCGTCCTGACCCTTGGCGGTCCGAACAATCCATTCACCTACACACGCGGTAATGGCGCGCGCAATGTCGTGGTCACTTCCGGATTCCAGGCCGGTCTCAACAGCTTCCGCATCGTCGTCAACGATACCAACAATGGCATCTTCGGAGACGTGCTGCCGGGTGGAGTGAACATTTCTGCCGGATCGCTGACTGCCAGCATCACCTTCAACGTCGGCAATGCAGTTCCGGAGCCCGCCTCCTGGGCGATGATGCTCGCAGGCTTCGCGCTTGCCGGTGCGGCAGCGCGGCGACGGGTCACCGTCCGTCACGCCTGACCCGATCTAGGCCCCGGTCAGATCTGATCGGGGCCTAAAGCCGGGTCCAGATCTCTGGGGCGCACGAAGCGGGTGAGCTTGGCCTTGCGTGCCGCAAGGTCGCCCCATTCGCCGTCGAAGCTCATCAGGGCCACGCTCGCAGTCGGGAATTTGTCTTCCAGCGAGTCGCGCAACGCCTCGCCGTCGTCCGGGACCAGCATCAGCACCAGGTCTTCCAGCCCCGGATTGTGGCCGACGAGCAGGACATGCTCAGCCCCGGCGGGCGCTTCGTTGATCAGGTCGAGCAGGGTGACGCAGGAGGCGAGATAAACGCGACGGTCCCAGACCGGCTTCAGCGTCTTGCCATAGCCGTCCCAGAAGCCGTCGAGCGTCTCAATGCAGCGGACCGCAGGTGAGGAGATGACATGATCCCAGGCGAGTCCCTCACGCCGGCAATATTCGCCCATGGTGCGGGCCGCACGCAGGCCCTTCTGATTGACCGGCCGGTCGAAGTCGCGCTGGACCGGATCGTCCCAGCTCGATTTCGCATGGCGCAGCAGCGTGAGTGTTCTCATGTCCGCCCCGTCAGCTCATCCTCAGCGGCGGCATGCCGCGTTTCCGTGGCAGATGAAAGACGGGATCGTATCCGCTCGGCAGCCACGGCCAGCGTCACGCGACGCACCGGGGTGCCGGGCGGAAAGGCGGTGAGCAATCGGCTCGGGCATGCGCTCGACAGCAGCACGAACGTTCCCTGGTCCTCAGCCCGCCGGATCAGCCGGCCGAACGCCTGCGCCAGCCGCGCGCGAACCTGCCGGTCCTCATAGGCCGAGCCGCCGCCGGCCAGCTTCCGTGCGGCATGGAGCACGGTCGGCTTGGACCAGGGCACGCCTTCCATCACCACCAGCCGCAAGGAATGGCCGGGCACGTCGACGCCATCCCGCAGTGCATCCGTGCCCAGCAAGCTGGCGTGACTATCATCGCGGAAAATGTCGACCAGCGTGCCGCTGTCGATTGGGTCGACATGCTGCGCATAGAGCGGCAAGCCATCGCGCGCGAGCCGGTCGGCGATGCGGGCGTGGACGGCGCGGAGGCGGCGAATGGCGGTGAACAGGCCGAGCGCACCGCCTCCCGACGCGGCGATCAGACTGGCATAGGCGCCCGCGAGCGCCGGCACATCGCCCTTCTTCACGTCCGTGACGATCAGCACTTCCGCTTGCGAAGGATAATCGAACGGGCTCGGCGCCTCAAATCGGAGGGGCGCACGCGGCAGGTGATGCGCCCCCGCGCGCGCTTCGGCCGAAGCCCAGTCCCCATTGGTGAGCGTCGCCGAGGTGACGATCACGCCATGCGCCGGCTTCAGCACCAGTTCGGCAAGCGGGCGGGTGGGATCGAGCCAGTGGCGATGCAGGCCGACATCATATTCGCGGCCTTCGGAGCGTGCTACTGCCAGCCAGTCGACGAAATCCGGGTCCGCCGGACCGCCGATGCGCCCGAGCAGCGAGATCCAGGCGGCGAGCGTCTCCAGCCGCCAACCAAGGCTCATCACCGCGCCTTCGATCCGCGCACGGGCTTGGGTGTCGAGCCAGTCCGGCGCGTCGGTCAGCACCGCCTCGAGCCGACGTCCGAGGTGGATCAGCGGCCGGTGCAGCGCTTCCAGTGCAGCGGCTGCGTTGCCAGCGGCTTCAACCAGCGGACCGTCGGGATCGACAAGCTCGGTCTCAAGCCCGTAGCCCGCGTCCTCCCCTTGTCCCCTTGCGTAGACCCTGCCGCGCACGGCTGCGAGCAGCGCCTCCACCGGACCGAATGGCTGTCCGTCGCCTAGACGCTGCAGCCAGCCGTCCGATGGCAGCGCCTGTGCAGCGGCCGCCGCTGCGGCAATTGCCTGCGCTCCCTCCTCGTCATAACCGGCAACATCGGACAGGCGAGCCGCCAGTCCACGCCTCCGCCCGCGCGCGCTTCCTTCTGGCCCCGTGATCCAGCGGCGGAGCTCGATCGCCTCCTGCCCGGTCAGCGCGGTCGAGAACATCGAATCCGCCGCTTCGAACAGGTGATGACCTTCGTCGAACACGATACGGGTGGGACGATTGGCTGCTTCCCGCCCCCGCGCTGCGTTGACCATGACCAGCGCGTGATTGGCGACGACCAGCTCTGCATCGGCACTGGCGCGGCTCGCCCGCTCGATGAAGCATTTGCGGTAGTGCGGGCAGCCCGCGAACACGCACTCGCCGCGCCGGTCGGTCAGGGCAGTCGAGCCATTGCGGCGGAACAAAGTCGGCAGCCAGCCGGGCAAGTCGCCGCCGATCATGTCGCCGTCTTTGCTATAGGCGGCCCAGCGCGCCACGAGCTGCGCGAGGATGGCGGCGCGGCCCTGAAAGCCTCCCTGCAGCGCATCCTCGAGGTTCAGCAGGCAGAGGTAATTTTCCCGCCCCTTGCGAACGACCATCTTTTCGCGGCGAGTCCGGGGGTCGGGGAAGAGCTTCTCGCCTTCGCGATCGAGCTGCCGCTGCAGCGCCTTGGTATAAGTCGAGACCCAGACCGCGCCGTCCGCCTCCCGCGCCCAGAGCGAGGCCGGCGCGAGATAGCCCAGCGTCTTACCGATGCCGGTTCCCGCCTCGGCCAACAACATGGCCGGGCTGTCCTTGAATGGGCGCGGGCCGAAGGCGGCGGCGGCCGCTTCGGCATAAGCGCGCTGGCCGGGCCGCTCCTCGGCGCCATGGCCGGTCAATTCGTTCAGCCGATCGACAGCGGCGCCGGGCGGCACATGGATGGTGCGTGGGGCAGAACGCGGCGGCTTCTCCTCCCATTCGGGCAGGCGGGTGAAGAGCCAGCGTTCCTGGCGTTCGGGCCGGGCGATCCGCTGGTTGAGCGCCGCCGACCAGGGCCAGCGCAGCCGTCCGAGCGCCTGCGCCGAGGTCCAGGCGCCTTCCCGCTCGTGCCAGTCCGGCGCTTCCATCCGCGCCAGCAACGCCGCCGCCGCCTTCAGCAGGAAGGGCGCCGCCTGTGCGTCGTCCTGCGGAGGCGCCAGTCCAAGCGCGCGCGCCAAACCCTTGGGCGTCGGCACGGCAAATCGGGCCGGATGCACGAACGCGAACAGCTCCAGCAGGTCGAGGCCGGACAGCTCCGGATAGCCGAGCCGCGCCGCCACCAAAGGCGCGTTTAGAAGGATCATCGGCGTTTCGGACGCGAGTGCGATGGCCTCTCCACGCCCGGCTGCCCGCGCCTCGCCATCGGGCGTGGCGATCCAGATGCCGGCATGGCTGGCGTGGAGCGCAGGATAGGGCAGCGGCGTCACATGCCCGATCTGGGGCATGCAGAACAGATTGGCAACGACTTAGCGGGCCAGCATCGGCCCGAGTGGGCGTCCTCCGAAAATATGGACGTGCAGGTGCGGCACTTCCTGGTGCCCGTTCACGCCGATATTGGCGAGCAGCCGATAGCCGGCATCGACCAGCCCTGCCTCCCGCGCGACCTGGCCGACCGCACGCACGAACCCTGCAATCTCTCCCTCGCTGGCTCGAGAGGAGAAATCGTCCCAGGACACATAGGCGCCCTTCGGGATCACCAATATGTGCTGCGGCGCTTGCGGGTTAATGTCGTGAAAGGCGAGCGCATGCTCGTCCTCATGCACCTTCCGGCATGGTATCTCGCCACGCAAGATGCGGGCGAAGATGTTGCTCTCGTCATAAGGCGCACGCGCGTCGATCGGCATATCGGCTCCAGGCTGGTTCGGAGCTGATAGCCCTGCCGGCGACCGGCGTCACCGTCCCTGCGCGCGCCACCGTTTGATGGTGCGCGCGAGGCTGTCTTCCTCGCCGCCGGTGCGCTTCCACAGGTCGGAGAAAACCGGGTCGCTGGAGGCGGGCCGCTTATGCTCCTCGAGCGTGTCGAGCGCGACACGGATCGGGATCGAGACGCCTTCGCCGCAGATGATCGCCTCGCGATTGCGGAGCGCCGGGATCGAATCGAGGAAGCCGCGCGCGCCTTCTGGCATGGCGGCTTTCACGAACGCCTGGTCTCGTTCGTTATTGAGACGCATCGCGATGATCGTGCCGAGCTGCGACAACACTCCCTCCGCCAGATCGGACGGGCGTTGCGTGATCAGGCCGAGCGATACGCCATACTTACGACCTTCCTTGGCGATCCGGCTGAGGATGCGGCCGACCGACGAGCTGTCGGCGTTCCGTTCATTGGGCACGTAGCGGTGTGCTTCCTCGCAGACGAGCAGGACCGGCCGCTGCTGTTCGCCGCGCGACCAGATGGCGTGGTCGAACACCATGCGGCTGAGCACCGAGACCACGACGGACGTGATTTCGGACGGCACGCCCGACACGTCGATGATGGAGATCGGCTTGCCTTGGCCGGGCAGGCGGAACACGCGAGCGATGAAGTCCGCCATCGTGTCGGCGACGAGCATGCCTGAAAACATGAAGCTGTAGCGCGGATCGGCCTTGATCTCGTCGATCTTGGTCTTGAGCCGCAGATACGGCGCGCTGTCGCCCGCCTTGTCGAGCTTGCCCATTTCCGCCTGGATCAGGCTGGTCAGGTCGCTCAGCAGATAGGGAATGGGGGAGTCGACGGTCAGCTTCGACACGCCTTCCGCGGCGCGGTTCTTGGCCTTTGCTGCCAGCAGGCATTTGGCGAGAATGTCCGCATCCATCTGCCGGTTGGAGCCGGAGGATGTGACGAACACTTCGCAATGTTCTTCGAAGTTCATCAGCCAATAAGGCATGGCGAGATTCGACACGTCGTAGATCGCGCCATTGCCCTCAAAGGCCGCCGAATACTCGCCGTGCGGGTCGATCATCACGATATGACCCTCCGGCGCCATCTCGCAGATGCGGTGGAGGATCAACGCCGCGCTGGTCGACTTGCCGGTGCCGGTCGAGCCCAGCAGCGCGAAATGCTTGCCGAGCAAAGCGTCGATGAACAGCGCGCCGCGAATATCCTTGGTCGGAAAGACGGTGCCGACTTCGATATGCGCCTGCTCGGCCGCGGCGTAGATTTCCTTCATGTCGAGGTTCGAGACCGGGAAGACCTCGGCGCCGGGCACCGGATAGCGCGTCACGCCGCGGCGGAATCGGTAGAGCCGGCCAGTCAGCCTTTCCTCGTCGCCTTCGCCGAGAAAGTCGATCTGCGCCACGATGGAGCCGGTCGCCGGATCGAGGCGCAGTGAGCGGACGCTCGCGACGAGCCAGGTCACGCCCACCTTGATCTTGACCTGCGAGCCGACCTGCCCGCCCGTGGCGACGCTCGGATCGGGATGGTTCGCGTTCTGGTCGAGCATGCGCCGGTCGAGCAGAATCTGCGAGTTGGAGCCGGCCACCTCGAACACCGATCCGATCGCCACCCGCGCCAGGCCTGCGCATTCGCCCGAAGGTTGCGCGCCATCGTCTTGGAACTGAGAGGGGTTCGAAGCGAGATCCATTGCGGCAATCCTTGGCGCGAGGTCGCGCCGGATCTAGCCGCCCACTCGTAAAGAAAGTCAGAAGCGGCGGAAGACCGCGCCCGCAGCCCAGCCCAGCGCTACCGACAGGGCGACGGCCAGCACGCCATAAACGGTGCTGTGATCCTCGGCGGCCGTGGCGACGAATTGTTCGAAGCCGCCCTTGCGGATGGTGATGTCCCGCACCGCGGCGGCGATGACGCGCCCGTCCTGGATCAGGAAGGTCTCGGCCGTGTAAGTGCCCACCGGCACCCGCGCCGGGATGCGGATGCGAGCGCGGTAAAGGACATTGTCGGTGATCAGCACCGCGCCCGGCTGCTCTGCGTAAAGGGCAGAGCGCTGGCGAAGGTCGACGAGGCCTTCCTCGAAACGATTCGCTTCGTCGGGCGTATCGGCGTCGGCGGGTGAGAGCTGCAGGTTGCGAATGCCGAGTTCGTAGATGGCGGCGGTGCGCTCGTCGACGATCTGCTCGAGCGGCCGGGAACTCGCCACGGCGTAGAAGGCTGGCGCGGAGCGAAAACGGGCGCTGTCGGCATTGACCCAAATGCCAGCGACCTTCTGCTTCTCGCGCAGGACGATCGGCTCGACCGGGCCCTTGATCACGACGGCAATGTCGGCGGGCCGGTCAGGAGCGCGCCCGCCCGGATAGATGATCGCGCCGAACAGCAGCAATTCGGCGCCGGTGAAGCTGTAGATGATCTCGATGTCGCGCTGCGACACATCGGGTACCAGCACCGGCTTGGCCTGGCCGAGCAGCAAGGGAGCGAGCAGAAATAGGCCGAGGCGCCAGATCATCCCGGCTGCACCGTGTAGATTTCGTCCGGCCGCCAGCCGAGGCCGATCGCCAGGCGGATGGCGACGATGAGCACCATCGCCGCGAGTAGCAGCCGCAGATAATCGGGCTTCAGCCGCTGGGCGAGGCGCGCGCCCAACTGCGCGCCGACGACGCTGCCGAGCAGCAGCAGAGCGGCCAACACGATGTCCACTGCCTTGGTCGTCACGGCATGCACCAAGGTCGCCGCCGCCGTCACGAACAGGATTTGGAACAGCGAGGTGCCCACCACCACGCGCGTGCCCATGCCGAGCAGGTAGATCATCGCCGGCACCATGATGAAGCCGCCGCCGACGCCGAGCAGCACGGTCAGCACGCCGGTGATCAGTCCCAGGATCAACGGTGCTAGCGGAGAGATGTAGAGGCCGGAGGTGTAAAAGCGCCAACGAAGCGGCAGGGAAGCGACAAGAGGATGATGACGTCGCTTCGGCGGGGACGGAGCGGCCTCACCGCGCGACGCACGGATCGTCTGGATCGCGTCGCGCATCATCAATCCGCCGATGCTGCCCAAGAGGATGACGTAGAGCAGGTTGATGACCGTATCGATCTGACCGGTTGCCTGGAGCAGCCGGAAGATGGCCGCCCCCAGCACCGAGCCCGCCATGCCGCCCACGACCAGCACGGCCCCCATAGCCACATCGACGCCACCGCGGCGGAAGTGCGCGAAGACACCCGACACGCTGGCGCCGGTCACCTGGCTGGCGGCGGACGCGGCAGCGACCGTTGGTGGTATCCCATAGAAGATGAGGAGCGGCGTGGTCAGGAAGCCGCCGCCGACGCCGAACAGCCCCGACAACACGCCGACGCCGAGCCCAAGCGCGACGATCACCAGCGCATTGACCGACAGGTTGGCGATCGGAAGGTAAAGGTCCATCAGCGCCCTGCCTATCCGCCGAGAGCGGTGAGCGGAAGCAGGTTCAGAAGTCAGCGCCCAGGCTCAATGCCGGCCCGGAGCCCGGCCCGGCGTTCCCCGCCACGCGCTGCCGCCATTCGGCGCCGAGTCTCACATTGAGTTGGCCAACAGGCGCGTGGCCGACGACCTGCGGTCCCACGTCCAACCGCGACGCGCCCGGCTGCGCGCCACCCCAGAGCCCTGCACCCGCGCCGATCCGCATTTTGCCGATGCTTGCCACTTGCCGCTCCGCGCGGACAGCCCCGTCCACATAGGCGTCGCGCGACTTCAGCCCGACGACGCCTGCCTGCGCATAACCATCGATCGCCGTCCGGCTTGCCACCTGGCGGTCAAAGCCGCCGAACACGCCGATGCCGAAGGCGTTGCGTCCGCCACGATCCAACCCGATCCGCCGCTCGACGGTCAAGGTGATCGGGACCGCCTCGAAGGGCTGGAGATCAGCGGCCACCGCCGCTTCCTTGCCTTTGCTGCTGCCGGTCGGGCTGGAAAGGCGCGCCGCGAAGTGCACCTGGTCGGCCACTGCATAGCGCGCCCGTATGCCAACCTGGCTGCCGCCCAGCTGACCGGCAGCGGCGAGCCCGGGCGAGATATCGCTGCGGATGAGCGCCCAAGCGGAGAGGCTGAGACGCTTCGACCTTCTTTCGGCGGACGGAGCCACAGGCGGAAGGACGATTTCTTTGGTGGGCGAGGCTGGCTGCTCCTGGGCCGGAGCAAGGCCGAATAGCAGCATCTCCGCGGGCTTGATCCCCTGCTCCGTTCGCTCCGAGCGAAGTCGAGAAGCGGTTCGAACCCTGAGCGAAGGTTTCTCGACTTCGCTCGAAACGAACGGGGGAGAGGACGCTTGTTCTTGTTGCGGTATAGGCAGTTGCAGCCGTGGCGCCCAGGCGATTTCCCGCCGGCGCTCTTCCTCACCACTCGGCCAGAGCAGCACCGCGCGAGCGAGCACCCAAGCGCCGATCACCAGGAACAGAAAGGCGACCGGCCCGACCCTCATTCGGCGGGCATGGTCCTTGGGAAATCATGCTCGGTCTTGTCCCAGGTCAGCGGCGCGCCCCGCGCGATGCGGAGATAGGCGATCAGAGCTCGCCACGCCGATGCCATGGCGATGAAGTTGGCGAGCAGCACGCGCGGCAAGGAAGCGAGAGCTTCCGCCCATCCATAGATGCGACCGACGAACAGCGCCCGCATGCCTAACCGCCACAGCATCAGCGCCGTGCAGAGGCCGAACAGGGCGAGTTCGGCATCGCTGAACTTGGGTGCCCGTCCAACCGCCTCCAGCGCCAGCAGCAAGCCTGCAGAGAAATAGGCGCAGAGCAGCACCAGCGCCAACAGGATCGCACGCCGGTCGCGAAAGCGCATCCAATGCTCGGCCAAGCCGCCGCGCCAGCCGAGCCGGGTCCAGCCGGACAAGGCGATGCCCGCCTGCCATCGCGCTTTCTGCCGCACCGCCGCCTCGACGGTGTTCGGAAAATGGGCTCGGACCGCTACCAGCCCGCCCTGGCGACTTGCCGGCAGCCGCACGAAGATACCGCGCCCGCCTATTTCCCGCACGCGGAGCCCGAGTTCGTAGTCTTCGGTGACCGTCCCCGGATCGAAGGGGGCGCCAAAGCGGTTGGCGATGCGCTGCAGCAGGTCGCGCGACAGGCCGCAGCCGACACCCGCCGATGGCACACCCGCCCCGAGCGCTTCCCGCACCACCAGACCCTTGGCATGGCTCTCCGCGAACTCGTCGGCATAATGGGCGCTGACGAAGCGACGCCACATGCCCCGGTCGCGCTCGATCAATGCGACGACCGGCAACTGCACCAGATCGAAGCGTCGGCAGAGCGTCGCGTAGATGCCGATCTCGGCGGAGTGCACGACATCCTCGGCATCGTGCAGCGCCACCGCGACGAAGCGGCGCCCCATAGCGATCTCGTCGTCGAGCATGGCCAGCCACATCGCGTTGAGATTGTCCGCCTTGGTGGTGGGGCCCGGCCGCGGATTAACGACCAGCCTCAGCCGTGGATCGTTGGCCGCGACGGTTTCGATGGCCGAGATCGTCTCCGGATCGTTCGGATAGCAGCCGACATAGAGCCGCACGTCTTCGTCGGCCCAGCGCTGCAGCGCGGCCGTTGCCATCTGCCCGATCACCAGCGCCTCACGCCATGCCGGAACGAACACGGCCACAGGTCCAGACGCGCGTGCGGCAAGGCCTTCGGCTGTGGCGGGAGCGAAGCGGCGATAAATGGTGACCCGCCGCCAGGCTGTCCGCGCGACCCAGATCAGGTCCACGAGCAGGTCGTCGAGCCCGCCGATCGCAAGCCCAACCGCCGCGAACAGGGCGAGTTCGTGCGTCGCTTGCGCCAGCGCCCAGACCGCCCCGTCCATGCCGCTCCCCCCTCGAGCATTATGATTTCGACATTTGGGCAGCCACGCACGCCGCTAGCGCGCGATCGCCTCTTCGACCCTGGTGAAGCCGGAGTGGCCCTTTTCAACGTCGTCCGGCACCGCCGTGACGAAATAGGCGACACCACGGCCACGTCTGCGGTCCACCCACAGGCCGGATCGAAGACCATAAGCCTCGCCCGAATGCCCGACGCGACGCTCTCCGTCGCCAAATGGATCGTTGCGACAGGCGGGCGAGGCGGCGAGGGTCTGCACCGCCAGGCCATACGCGCACCAGAAGCCGCCTTCGGTGTCGCCGTTGCTCCCGTCATACACCCATTCAGGGCCGATCATCGTCTCCAGTGACTCCGGGCCGATCTGCCCCTCGCCGTCCCGCAGCAGCAGCTGACCGAGGCGGACGAGCCCAGCGACGGAAATGCGCGTACCGCCCTGTGGGCTGAACAGCGCTCCATTGCTGCCGAGGCTATAGCGAGACAGGTCGCACCCTTGCGGCGCCAGCACGGGGCAGTCCGGCCGCTTGCCCCCCAGATCGTCTCGCCGCACGCCGCCTTTTTCGTCCCGCAGCACGATGGCGCGGCCGACCGCCGCATCGCTGCACGTCGTCCAGTTGAAACAGGCATCAATTTGAAGTGGCTTGAACACGAGCCGCGCCATCAGCAGGTCGAATCGCTCGCCGGTCGCCTGTTCCATCACCGAAGCGATCACCGGGAAGTTGATGTTGCCATAGCGGAAGAAGGTACCGGGCGGGTGCTCCGCATCCCACGCCTTTGGATCAGACAGCGTGTCCCGCACAGTGCGGCCGAGCGGGATCGCGTAATCGACATCATCCTTGAGGCTGGACCGGTGCGACAGCAGCAGCCGCAGCGTGATGGGCACGTCCGGGAAATGCGGGTTTCGTAGCTTGAAGCCGAGCCGGTCCGACACATCGGCGTCCAGCTGCAGCGTGCCGGCTTCCGCCAAGCGCATCACGCCGATCGCCACGATCAGCTTGGAAATGGACGCGATCCGCACCGGATCGTTCAAGCCCACGCCGCGCGCCTCCACGGACGCGATCCGGTTGGCGTCGAACGTCACGCGGATCGCCGTGCTGGGCGGGCTCGGACGGGGCAGCGACGAGCAGGCCGACAGGAAAGCGGTTGCGGCGAGGATCAGGAGCCTTATGCGCGTCATGAAGCGGGAGGATGGCGGCAGAGCATGGCGCGCGCAATCGGTCGAGTTCTGTTGTTTCTGACCGTGGCGCTGTTGCTCGCCATCGTGCTCGTGCCGCCCTTCCTCGATCGCGTCTATTATCGCGGGCCGGAAAGCGCCCATTTCGACGGCGCGCGCTTCTTCAACCCGGACGGCGAAGACACGGCGGCGCCCCCGACCGGCGGCAGCCGCGCCGGCTTTTTCGCGCGCTTCCTGACCGGCAGCGATGGCCGCCCGCCCTGGCCCGACACGGTGCCGGTTTCCCCGACCAAGCCGCCAGAGCGGGTCGAGGGTGAGCGGATGCTCGTCACCTGGATCGGCCATGCAACGGTGCTGGTGCAGACGGCCGGTCTCAACATCCTGACTGACCCAATCTGGAGCGACACGGCAGGACCCTTCGGCTTCGGCCCACGCCGTGTCGCCGCCCCCGGCGTCCGCTTCGAGAACCTGCCCAAGATCGACCTCGTGCTGGTCAGCCATAACCATTATGACCACATGGATCTGACGACTCTCAAGCGGCTATGGAAGCGCGATCGTCCTCTGATCGTCACCAGCCTCGGCAATGACGCCATTCTGCGTAGCCGGGGCATCACTGCAACGAGAGCCGAATGGGGCACGCGCATGCTCTTTCGGGGTGCTGAGCTGGTCGTCACGCGCAACCACCATTGGGGCAGCCGCTGGTTTGCCGACCGCAACCGCGCCCTCTGGTCGAGCTTCGTCGTGCGGCTGCCCGGCGGCAATCTCTTCTTCGCCGGCGACACGGGTCTGGGCGACGGCAAGTGGCCGGCCGAAGCGGCGGCACTAGGACCCGTTCGCCTTGCCCTTATCCCCATCGGTGCTTTCCGCTTCCGGCCCGGGCAGATGGGCACCGCCAGCCATCTCGGGCCGATCGATGCCGTGAAGGTGTTCGAAGGCGCCCAAGCATACCGAGCGCTGCCGATCCACTGGGGCACCTTTCGGCTGAGCTTCGAAGCCTATGACACTCCGCCGAAGCTGCTCACTGAGGCAATGCGCTGCGCCGGCCATGACCCTCGCCTGTTCGCGCCCATCGGTATCGGCAAGACCATCGAAGTACCGCCCGTCTCGGTTCAGCCGCGCCCGGCACGGCTCAGCCCTGGCTGCCTCGACTCCCCGGCAGTACGGAGCCTGAAATGACCGGCGCTCCCAAGTCCATCGCTATCCCGTTCGCCGTCGCCTGCATCGGCATTGCCAGCTTCACGCTGATGGACGCGTTCATGAAGGGCCTGTCGCTTTCCATCGGAGCCTATAACGCGACCTTGTGGCGCACGCTGGCAGGCGCGGCGATGGGCGGGACCATTTTCCTCATTCGCCGCCACGCCTGGCCGGCGATGAGCACGATGCGGCTTCACTTCCTGCGCGGCGGCATCGTCTCCGTGATGGCCGTGCTCTGGTTCTGGGCGATCGCGCGCGTGCCACTCGCCGAAGCCATAGCCCTGTCCTTCATCGCGCCGCTGATCGCGGCCTATCTCGCCAGCCTGTTGCTGGGCGAGAAGGTGCGGGCCCAGGCGCTGATCGGCTCGGTGCTCGGGCTTTCGGGCGTGGCGCTGATGCTGGTGGCGCGGGCGACCGGCCGCTACGACGCCGATGTGCTCGCCGGCATGGCGGCCGTGCTCGCTTCGGCTGTGCTTTACGCTTTCAACCTGGTGCTGATGCGCAAGCAGGCACAGATCGCATCGCCGGTTGAAGTCGGCTTTTTTCAGAACCTCACGACCGGCCTCTTCCTGTTGCTTGCGGCGCCCTTTTTTGCGGTGCTGCCGCCGCTTGCCGAGGCGCCAGAGATCCTGGCGAGCGCCGCCCTTGCCCTCCTGTCCCTGATGCTGCTCTCCTGGGCTTATGCGCGAGCAGAGGCGCAGTCGCTGGTTGTCGTCGAGTACACCGGCTTCGGCTGGGGCGCGCTCTTTGGCTGGCTGTTCTTTCAGGAGGCGATCGGCTGGTGGGTGCTGGCCGGCACCGCACTGATCGTGATCGGCTGCTACATCGCCGTCCGGCCACCGCGCCGGCCGCAGGAACTTAGCCTCGAGGCTTCGCTATGACGCTCGACATACGTTGGGCGCGCGCCGGCGACGAGGCCGTGATCCTCAAGCTGATCAAGGAACTGGCGACCTATGAGCGCGAGCCCAATGCCGTGCAGGCGACAGAGGCATCAATTCGGGAGACGCTCTTTGCGCCGGACGCACAGGTCTTCGCCTTTCTCGCCGAATTGGAAAACCGCTCGATCGGCTTGGCGCTCTGGTTCCTGACCTATTCGACCTGGACAGGGCGCCCGAGCCTCTATCTCGAAGATCTGTTCGTCGATGAGACCGTGCGCGGCCAAGGAGTGGCAAAAGCGCTGTTTCGCCGCCTCGCTAAAGAGGCCAAGGCGCGGAACTGCGCGCGGATCGACTGGGCCGTGCTCGATTGGAACGTCGATGCCATGGCCTTTTACGAGCGCTTGGGCGGCCGGCGGCAACTTGGCTGGCAGCCTTGGCGCCTTCACGGCGAAGCGCTCGACCGGCTGGCGGAAGACTGATGGCCTGGGCGCTGCTGATCCTGGGGGGGGTGTTCGAGGTGGGCTTCACCACTTGCCTGCGCTTCGTCGACGGCTTCCGCAACCTGCCCTGGACGGCCGGTTTCCTGGTTTCCGTGACGCTGTCGATGGGGTTGTTGGAAGTGGCGTCCCGATCCATCCCGATGGGGACGGCTTATGCAGTGTGGGGTGGGATCGGGGCGATCGGGACCGTGCTGGTCGGGATCATGTTCTTTGGAGAGGCGAGCGCGCCGATCAGGGTCATCCTGATCTTCGGGATTGTCGCGTGCATCGCGGGGTTGAAGCTGGTCTCCTGAACGACTTTCGTCATTTCCGCGAAAGCGGGAACCCAGCCGTATAAGTGGCGCCGCGGCAAAGCCGCGCCGTCGGACCTGGTTTCACCAGGCCGGCCGGGCTTGCGCGGAGTCGAAAGAGCGAGCTCTTTCGCTCGCGCTGCGCTGGAGCGGGCGAAGGGATTCGAACCCTCGACCCCGACCTTGGCAAGGTCGTGCTCTACCCCTGAGCTACGCCCGCTCTGGCGTCTGCCCCAAGAAGTCGGGGCGGGTGAGGCGGGGCCAATAGCCCCACCTGCCAAGCCATGCAACCCCCTTGGCACGAGGGCGCTTTCACCCACATAGGGGCGAAACGAACGGAGTGAGCATGGCCAGTCTGGGAATGAGCGCAGCCGAGCGCGACGCGATCGACACGTTCAAGCGCGAGGTCGTCGAGCCGTCGATGACGAACCTCGTCATCCTCGATTTCTGGGCGGAATGGTGCGGCCCCTGCAAGGCCCTGACGCCGGTGCTCGAAAAGGTCGCTGCCGACTATGCCGACAAGGGCGTGGTGCTCAAAAAGATCAATGTCGACGAAAACAAGCTGATTGCGGCGCAATTTCGCGTCCAGTCGATCCCAACCGTCTATGCCCTCTTCCAGGGCCAGCTGGTCGCCGACCTGACGCCGGCCCGCACCGAGCGTCAGCTGACCCAGTATCTTGACCAGATTTTGAAGCAGCTGCCGATCCAGGGCGAGGCGCAGGCCAAGGAAGCCGAGCTGGAGCCGCTGATCGCGATGGGCGAGGACGTGCTAGCGAGCGGCGATCCGGAGCGCGCGGTCGGCATCTTCTCGCAGCTGATCGAAATGGCGCCTGACCAGCCGCAGGTCGTGTCGGGCTTGGTCCGGGCGCTGGTCGGAACGGGCCAGATCGACGATGCCGCGGGACTGATCGAGACGCTGCCAGAAGAGGCGCGCAAGGACCCGGCGATCGCGCGCGCCGAGAGCGCCATCGCGCTCGCCCGCGAAGCCACGCCCGTCGACGACCTCACCGCCCTGCAGCGCCAGGTCGAGGCCGATCCCGATAATCTCGAAGCCCGCTATGAGCTGGCCGGCGGACTGATGGCGAGCGGCGACCGCGACGGCGCCGCCGACCAGCTGCTGGCGATCATCCGCATCGATCGCGGCTGGAACGAGGGCGCTGCCCGTTCGCGGCTGCTCAAGCTGATGGAGGTGGTCGGGCTGGAAGACCCCTGGACGTCGGCCACGCGCCGCCGCCTATCCGCCCTGTTGTTCACCTGATGGGCGAGACCGTCCGCCTGTCCATCTTTCCGCTGCCGGGCGCTTTGCTGTTCCCGCGCATGCAGCTGCCGCTGCACATCTTCGAGCCACGCTACCGGGCGCTGGTCAGCGACGCGATGGCGCGCGACCGCCGCATTGGCATGGTCCAGCCGCGAGCCGCCGGCGAGCCGCCGCCGCTGTTCGAAATGGGCTGCGTCGGCAAGATCGCCCATGTCGAGGCGCTGGACGACGGCCGCTACAATATCGTGCTCGAAGGCACGCACCGCTTCCGCATTCGCGCCGAGCTGGACGTCACTACGCCCTTCCGTCAGGTCGAAGCCGAACTGGAGGAGGATATGCCGGCCGCACCGCTGGCGATGGCGCACCGTGCCTCTTTGGAAGCGGAGTCGCGGCGCTTCGCCGACGCGCAGGGCTATGCAGTGGACTGGAACGCGGTGTCGCGGCTGGACGACGAATCGCTGGTCAACGGCATCGCCCAGATCGCGCCGTTCGATGTTGCCGCCAAACAGGCGTTGCTGGAGGCTGACAGCCTAGAAGAACGGACCGAGATGATCATCCAGTTGATGCAATTCTTCAGCCGGCACGGCGGCGACCGCGACGACCCGGTGACGCTGCAATGATCGATCCGCGCCTGCTTGAGGTGCTGGTCTGCCCCGTCACGCGCACGAAGCTGCGCTATGACGCCGACGCGCAGGAGCTGGTGTCGGAAGCGGCTGGGCTCGCCTATCCGGTCCGCGACGGCGTGCCGGTCATGCTGCCCGAAGAAGCGCGCTCGCTCGGCGAAGGGGAGCGCAGGTGATCGACCCTGAGCGTTGCGAGACGATGGCCGAGGTGCGCGCCGGGGTAGACGCGCTGGACGAACAGATCGTCACGCTGCTCGGCACCCGCATGCGCTTCATGGACGCCGCTGCCCGCATCAAGCCGGAACGGAAGCTGGTCCGCGACGAAGTGCGCAAGGCTGCCGTCATCGACCATGCCCGACAGGTCGCCGCGCGCGTCGGCTTCCCGCCCGAGGTGATTGCCGATCTCTACGACCGGCTGGTCGAAGCGTCGATCGCCTATGAGTTCGATCGCTTCGACGCGATCAGGGGCTAGGCGGCGCGGAGCCAGGCCTCGGCTTCGGGCATGTTGTCGAACACTTGCGTATCGGTGCGCTGTTCGGCGAGCCGCCGCGCCTGCATTCGGCCGAGCATGCCGTGGCGCACGATGGCGATGCGGCGAGCGCGCACCTGAGGGCGGGTGAGCAACTCTTGGAACAGGATCATAACGTCCTGGCGCTGGACGGTGTTGCCCTGTGTTTCCACGAGAAGCGTGAACTCGTTCGACCCAGCGTTCATGCTCATTGCAGCGCGGCGGAAGTCCTCCGCAAAGGTCTGCACTTCTTCGATCGACAGCATGCCACTCATCCTGGCGCGGACGAGCTTGCGCCATGGTTCTACACTCACCTGGATCATGGAGAGCAGAGCTAATCCGGAAGGCTGAAGAATGGGTTGAAGGCGCAGCTAGACGGTAAGCCCGCTGAGCAGCTTAGGCTTGTCGCCGAACTCGCCGCGCGCTTCGGCCATGAAGAATTCCTTGAGCGGCTTGATGCGCTGGACGGCCGAGAGGCCGAAGCGGCGAACGGCGCTGGCTGCCTCGCCCCTGATACCGAACAGGCGGGCGAGGCTGTCGGTCGAGGAAGCTACCAGGAAGGTGTCGAGGCTGCGCCAGCGCTCATAGCGCTTCATTAGCTGCGCGTCGCCGAGATCGAGACCCAAGCGAGTCCCTTCGACCAGCACTTCGGTGAGCGCCGCCGCGTCGCGCAGGCCAAGATTCAGGCCCTGCCCCGCGATCGGATGGATGCCGTGCGCCGCGTCGCCGACCAGTGCCAGCCGGTGATCGGTGATCCGGCCGGCATGGTGGAAGCCGAGCGGGTAGGCGGAGAGCGGCGCGAGCAGTTTCATGCTCCCGAGCAAGCCGTCCATCTTGCGCTCCAGCTCGGCGAGAAAGCCGCGCTCGCCGAGCTTCAGATAGCCGGGCGCATCCGCCCTCGCGACCGACCAGACCAGGCCCGAGCGGTTGCCCGGGAGCAAGGGAAGGATCGCGAATGGGCCTTCGGGATAGAAAATCTCGTAGGCGACATTGTCATGCGGCCGATCATGTTCGATCGCGGCGATGATGCCGACATGGTCATAATTCCAGCGGGCGACATTGATGCCGGCAGCCCGCCGAGTCGGGGAATTGCGCCCCTCGGCGGCGATCAGCAGCGGTGCTCGGAGCACACGGCCATCTTCAAGCGTGACAGTCACGCCATGGGGGCCACGCTCGGTGGTGGCCGCGCGCGCCGGCATCAGCAGCTGCAGCTGCTTCGCCTCGGCAGCGGCAGCGTGCAGCGTCTGCCGCAACAGCCTGTTTCCGAACATGATGCCGAGCGCATCCTCGTCGGCCGCCGGTACGAAATCCAATGCGCCGGGCTTCAGCCCGTCGCTGACCCGGATCGCGCGGATCGGACATCCCTTGCCGTCGAGCCGGTCGCCAAGTCCGATCGCCTGCAGCATCGCCCAGCTCGCACTGGCGATAGCCGACGCGCGGCCATCGAAGCCAGGCGCCAGCACCGCCTCCGGATCGGCAGGGTCGACGATCGTCGCCGATAAGCCATGCGCATCGAGCGCGAGGCCGAAAGTCAGCCCGACCAGGCCGCCGCCAAGGATGATCACGTCGCTGTGCATGCCCGCTTCCATAAGCGGAACTGAGAAGCTGTCCTAGAGCCTGCCAGCCAATGTTCGGGGCACTCCCGGGGCTGGGACTCTGCCGGGCGATGTGTATCAATGCCGTTCGAATCGGGGGGAAATGCAATGAGTGTTCTGAAACGAGGTGCTGGCGCGCACCGGGGAGAGACTGCCGAGCCGGGCCGTCGATATGATCGGCCGCGCGGCCGGTCTGGTCGAAGTCGGCGCTTGGGTAAAGGCCAATGGCCATATCGGCTCGCCAAGGTTCGACCGCCGCGAAGGCGTGTGGGACACGATCCTGGCAAAGGCGGCGAACGAGCGCGTGCTCTACCTGGAGTTCGGCGTGTTCGAAGGCGCAGCGACGCGCTGGTGGGCCGAAAGGCTCAAGAACCCGGAAACGCGGATGATCGGCTTCGACACGTTCGAAGGGCTGCCGGAACGCTGGAACACGTCGTACGACAAGGGCCATTTCGACGTAGACGGCCAGCTGCCGCGGATCGACGACAGCCGGGTATCGTTCGAGAAGGGGCTGTTCTCCGATACGCTGCCGCACGTGAAGCTTCCCGAGCACGATGTGCTCGTGCTCAACATGGATGCGGACCTGTATTCATCGACCATCTATGTGCTGCGGGAGCTGCGGGACGCGATCAAGATTGGCACCTACATCTATTTCGACGAATTCTTCGACGCGCCGCACGAGCTGCGCGCGTTCCGCGAGTTCATGAGCGAGACCGGATACGCGTTCGAGATGGTGGCCGCGACCAAAGCGTTCCAGCACGCTGCGTTCATCCGGGTGCGCTGACCCTGCGAGCAAGCGCCGCTTGACGGCGAGTCCCGCATGCGCGAATTGATCGGCAGAACATTTCGCGCACAAAGCGGGGTAAGCCGGTGGCAACGCGGGTCGCAGAACAGGAAGAGCCGGGCTGGCGCGACGCAATCGCGCGGGGCTTTGCCCGCAGCGGCGCGCTGGCTGGCGCGATCGCACTGGCGGCCGGCGCCTTTCTGCTCGCGCTGGCGTTGGTTAGCTACCGGCCGAGTGATGCCGCGCTGAACACGGCGGCGGGTGGCGCCCCGCAGAACTGGGTCGGCGGCGCCGGCGCATGGACGTCCGACCTGCTGCTATCGCTCTTCGGCCCCGCCGTCGGCCTGGTCGTGCCCTTCCTGCTGATCATGGCGCTGCGGCTGTGGCACGACCGTTTCGTCGGCCGGTGGCAGCGCAACCTGCCGCTGGCGCTCTTGGGGGTGACTCTGGTCGGCACTGCGCTGGCTCTGTTCCGCGACACATCGGTGGCCGGGCTGCCGGGCGGGTTCGGTGGAGCAGTCGGCTATCTGCTCGCCAGGCTGGCGGGACTGGCGCTCTCACCGATCGGCGACGCGGACATCCGCTGGTGGGCGCAGATCGGCCTGATGATCGTGATCGGCGTCGCCGGGCTGGCCGTCTGGGCGGTCAGCCTGGAGCTGGACGAAATCGAACGCGACTGGCTGTTCCGCCGCCGCGACATCGATGAGGAGGACGAGCCGGTACAGGTCCGTGCGGTGAAACCGGCGAAGGTTGTCGCCGAAAAGCGTCGTCCGGTGGCGCAGGACGACCGGCCGCCACCGGTCATCTCGGTGCCCGAACGCCGCGACGGCGCGCCCGACAAGAAGCCGGGCGCCGCCCCGGTCCAGACCAGTTTCGACCTGCGCGATCGGTTCAGCCTGCCGCCGCTAGACCTGTTGAAGCCCGCGCCTCCTTCGAATGGCGGGCCGCTGGACAAGGCGGCGCTGGAGCGGAACGCCCGGCTGCTCGAAAGCGTGCTCGACGACTTCCATGTGAAGGGATCGATCGTCGAGGTGCGGCCGGGGCCGGTCGTGACCATGTACGAGCTGGAACCCGCCGCCGGCATCAAGGCGAGCCGCGTCATCCAGCTTGCCGACGACATAGCCCGCAACATGTCGGCGCTGTCGGCGCGCGTCGCGACCATCCCTGGCCGCACCGTGATCGGCATCGAGCTGCCCAACCAGAAGCGTGAGGCGGTGGTGCTGCACGAGCTGGTCGGCTCCGGGGCGTTCGAGGAGCAGGGCGGGGCTCTACCCATCATTCTGGGCAAGAACATCGCGGGGGATCCGGTTATCGCCGACCTGGCGCCGATGCCGCATCTGCTCGTCGCCGGCACCACCGGATCGGGCAAGTCGGTCGGCCTGAACGCAATGATCCTGTCGCTGCTCTACCGGCTCACCCCGGACCAGTGCCGGATGATCATGATCGATCCGAAGATGCTGGAGCTGAGCATCTATGACGACATCCCGCACCTCTTGTCGCCGGTCGTCACCGATCCACCCAAGGCGATCCGCGCCTTGCGCTGGGCGGTCGAGCAGATGGAAGAGCGCTACCGGATGATGGCGTCGGTCGGGGTGCGCAGCCTCGCCAGCTTCAATGACAAGGTGCGCGTCGCCAAGGCCAAGGGTCAGCCGCTCGGCCGCCGCGTCCAGACGGGTTACGACGCCGAGACGGGGCAGCCGATCTACGAGGAAGAACAGCTTTCCTACGAGCCGCTGCCGCAGATCGTCGTCATCGTCGACGAACTCGCCGACCTGATGATGACGGCTGGCAAGGAAGTGGAGTTCCTGATCCAGCGGCTGGCGCAAAAGGCGCGCGCGGCCGGCATCCATCTGATCATGGCGACGCAGCGCCCGTCCGTCGACGTCATCACCGGCGTGATCAAGGCAAACCTGCCGACTCGTATCTCCTTTCAGGTCACATCCAAGATCGACAGCCGCACCATTTTGGGCGAGCAGGGCGCGGAGCAACTGCTCGGCAAGGGCGACATGCTTTACATGCCGGGCGGCAAGCAGATCGTGCGCGTGCACGGCCCGTTCGTGTCCGACGACGAGGTGCGGGCGGTCGCCGATCATTGGCGGGCGCAGGGCAAGCCCGACTATATCCAAGCGGTCACCGAGGAGCCGGAGGACGGCCAGTTCGAGTTCGACGGCGCGCCCAAGGGCGACGATAGCCCCGAAGACGCGCTTTACCGCAAGGCGGTGCAGATCGTGGCGGAGAGTCAGAAAGCTTCGACCAGCTATGTCCAGCGCCAGCTCCGCGTCGGCTATAACAGCGCCGCCCGCCTGATCGAACGGATGGAGCAGGAGGGCAAAGTCAGCCGCCCCGACCATGTCGGCCGCCGCGAAGTGCTGATCGACACCAGCGGCGAGCCGATTTGAGGGGGAGCCGCCGCGCGCGCCGCGAGTTCAGTCGCGGTTCAAGGCGCGCGAACTAGCGCGCGCACATCTGGAGAGCCTGATGATCGTTCGCGCCCTTGTTGCTGCCGCCACCTCCTTTGCACTCACGGCGCCGGCCGTTGCGCAACCCAGCGTGATCCGGCGGGTGCAGGAGCATATGCGCGGCGTGCAGACGATGACGGCGGACTTCGTTCAGACCGATCGCAAGGGCCAGCGCCTGCCGGGTAGGCTCACGATCAAGCAACCGCGCAAGGCGCGCTTCCAGTATGAGCAAGGAGTGCCGATCCTGATCGTCAGCGACGGGCGGGCGCTGACCTTCATCGACTATCAGGTTCGCCAAGTCTCGCGCTATCCGATCGGCGGGTCCCCGCTCGACATCCTGCTCAATCCCAAGCGCGACCTGTCGCGCATCGCCAAGGTCGTGCCCTCGGCGGCGCCGGGCGTGATCACAATCCTCGCGCGCGATCCAAGACGGCCGCAGTTCGGCTCGATCACCTTGGCCTTCACAGAGCGGGCCGGAGCTCCTGGCGGGCTGATGCTGGAGGGCTGGGTCGCGCTCGATGCGCAAAATAATCGCACCACGGTGCGGCTGAGCAACCAGCGGTTGAACCTGCCCATCGCCGACACGGCTTTTGCGTGGGACGACCCGAGACCCCGTAAGAACCGCAAGTGATTTTGTTCATGTGCGTGCAAGATTTGCGACGCTAGAGGGAGGGCTGTGGAGAGGGCTTTTGGCGGGATTTCCCCCTGTTGCCCGCCCGGAGAGCCCTTTCCCTCCAGCGTGACGAACGCTCGGTCGGCCCCCGCTCCAAGCCCCCGGAGCGGGGGTCTTTCCTTGTTAGGGGCGGGTGCTTAAGTCCGAAACGTGACCGATACGCTTAAGATCGCTTCCTGGAACATCAACTCCGTCCGCTTTCGCATCGGCATCGTCGAGCAGTTTCTCCAGCAGGAGCAGCCCGACATTCTCTGCCTGCAGGAAACCAAGGTTGAAGACGGCAGCTTCCCGCACGCGGCCTTCCGCGCGCTCGGCTATGATTATGTGCTGCTGCACGGCCAGCGCATGCATCACGGCGTCGCCATCGTCAGCAAGCTGCCGCTGATCGAGGAAGAGCGCCGCGACTGGCAGGCGAATGGCGAGGCGCGCCATCTGGGCGTACGGCTGCCGAGCGGCGTGCGGCTGGAGAATGTCTATGTGCCCGCCGGCGGCGACATTCCCGACCGCGAGCTGAATCCGAAATTTGGCCAGAAGCTCGATTTCCTTGCCCGCATGACGTCATGGAGCGAGAGCCTGGGCGTGCCGACGATCATGGTCGGCGACTTCAACATCGCGCCCTTGGAATGCGACGTGTGGAGCCACAAGCAATTGCTCGACGTCGTCAGCCACACGCCGATCGAGGTCGAGACTTTGGGCAAGCTGCAGGCGTCGCATGACTGGGTCGATCTCGGCCGCCGCTTCGTGCCGGCGCCGGAGCGCTGCTTCACCTGGTGGAGTTATCGCGCCAAGGACTGGGCGGCATCCGATCGCGGCCGGCGGCTCGACCATATGTGGTGCAGCCCCGAGCTCGCGGGTAATGCCGTCGCGCACCATGTCCATGAGCCCTGCCGCAGTTGGCTCAAGCCGTCCGACCATGTGCCGCTGGTGACGGAGTTCCGTTTTTGAACGACCGCTCGGCCGCGCGCGCCATCGATGCGATGCGGCGCGGCTGGCCGATCGCGATCGGCGAAGGCGATGCGGTGCTGAGACTGCTGGCGATCGAGACGGCGGATGCGGCGCAGCTCGCCGCTTTCGATCCGGAGGGGCGCGCCGATGTGCTGCTGTCCGCAGCGCGCGCCGAGACCCTCAAGCTGGCCAATCAGCGCGAAGCGGCCGACCCCGGTCACGCAGTGCGCATCGAGCGGGCGCCTTGGCTCGACTTCGACACGGCGACTGCCCTGTCCGACCCCGCGCTGGATCTCGCCACGCCGCTCAAAGGGCCGTTCCGAGCGACTGCCGTGGGCGATCAGGCGCTCGCCGACTGCGCTCTCGACTTCGCCCGTATGGCAGGTCTTCTGCCTGCCTTCTTCGTGCTGGAGGGTGGACCAGATCCGGTATCACCAGCCGACATTCGCGCCTTTTCCGACCCCGCGCGGCTGCAGCTTTCGACCCGCGCCCGGCTCCCCGTCCAGGCGAATGAGGGCGCAGAGATCGTCGCCTTTCGCGGAGCCGATGGCGGCGACATGCATGTTGCGCTGATTCTCGGCGCGCCGAACGGCCAGCCTCCCGTCGTGCGGCTGCACAGCGAATGCCTGACCGGCGACGTGCTCGGCTCCTTGAAGTGCGATTGCGGACCGCAGCTGCAAGGCGCGCTCAAGGAGATCGCCGGCGCAGGCTGGGGCATTCTCCTCTATCTGCGCCAGGAAGGCCGCGGCATCGGACTGATCAACAAGCTCCGCGCATATCGGCTGCAGGATCAGGGCTTCGACACAGTCGACGCCAACACCCGCCTCGGCTTCCGCGTCGATGCCCGCGACTTCAGGGTTGCCGCACGGATGCTGGAGCTGCTCGGCCAAAGCAAAGTGCGGCTGTTGACCAATAACCCGGCCAAGGTTGCCGAATTGGAGCGGGCGGGCATCGAGGTGGTCGAACGCGTCCCGCATCGCATGACGGCCAATCCGTTCAACGAAAAGTATCTGGCGACAAAGCGGGACCGGACCGGGCACCAGCTTTAGATCGTTCAAGTGTGTTGCAGGAGCATACAAGCGTCTCCCCGTGCTTGACACGGGGCTTGGCTGTTCTTGGATGCTCCAGATCGTCAGGAGAGAGTAGAAGAAGGAGCCAAGCCCCGTGTCGAGCACGGGGCGACGTATGAGGGCTGAGTTAGGAGATCATTGCCCGCACTTCCTCAAAGCTGTGCGCCACCTGGTGCACTCCAAGCTGGCGCAGCCGGCCGGCGTGGCCGGGCAGGCAGTGGGAGGCGGCAGCGAGGCCGATGACGTTGGCGCCAGAAGCGACAGCGCCGCGGACGCCGACGGGCGAGTCTTCCAGAATGACCGCGCGAGCGATGTCAATTCCGAGCGCGTCGGCCGCGTGCCAGTAGAGGTCGGGCGCGGGCTTGCCCTTGGTGACATGTTCCTTGCCGCTAAAGACCAGGTCACCGAACAGGTCGGCGAGGCCGAGATGAGCCAAGTGGGTGCGCACCCAATGGCTGCTGCTGGATGACGCGACGGCCTTTGGCCAGTCCACCGGGAGCGAGCGGACGAAGGCGACGGCGCCCGCGACCTCAGCCACGCCTTCGGCCAGCACGCGCGCATCTTCCTCGGCGCGGCGGCTGTGGAATTCGGGGGGCAGCGACTGGCCGATCCGTTCTTCGATCGCGCCGATGAAGGCTGGACCGCTCAAGCCGACATAGTGAGTCAAGGCGTCTTCGACCGAATGCTCAAAACCCAAGTCGGTCAGCAGCCCGGCCAGATGGCGGTTGCCCTCCCATTCGCTTTCGAGGAGCACGCCGTCGAAATCGAAGATAATCCCGTCGAACCTCATCCGCGAGGACCGAACAGGGCGGAGCCGACCCGGACATGGGTGGCGCCCAGCATCACCGCCGTCTCGAAATCGTCCGACATGCCCATGCTGAGGAGCGGCACGCCATTGTCGCGGGCGAGCTTGGCCAGCAGCGCAAAATAGGGCGCCGCCTCCCGACCAGCCGGAGGCACGCACATCAGCCCGGACAACCCGACGCCTGCCGCCTCGGCCTCCCTGAGCAGCTTCGGCAGTTCGACCACCGGGCAGCCGCCCTTCTGCGGTTCGTCACCGATATTGACCTGTGCGAAGAGGAGCGGCGCGCGGCCGGCCTTGTCGATTGCCTTCGCCAGCGCGGCGACGAGCGACGGCCGGTCGACCGAATGGACGGCGTCAAACAGCTTCACCGCCGCCTCGGCCTTGTTCGACTGAAGCTGGCCGACGAGGTGCAGTTCCAGGTCGGTATGGCGGTCACGCAGCTTCGGCCATTTCTCCTCCGCTTCCTGGACTCGGTTCTCGCCGAAGAGGCGCTGGCCGGCGGAGATGAGTGGCTCAATGGCCGCAGCGGGGTGCGTCTTGGACACCGCGATCAAGGTTACGTCTTCGGGCGCGTGGCGGGACAGGCGGGCGGCGCGCGCGATCCGGTCGCGGACGGCGGACAGGCGTTCGGCTTCGGGCATCGCGCTGCTATAGGAACCGCAATGAGCCGCCGCCACCTCGCATTGCCGCGCGTCTGGATGCTGACCGACGAGCGGCAAGGCGAGGCGCCGGAGCGGATCGCAGCGCGGCTGCCGCGACACGTTGGCGTGGTGGTGCGCCACTATTCGCTGCCGCTGCGCGAGCGGATCGTGCTGGCGCGGCGGATCGCAGGAACTGGACGCTTCACCGTCTTTGCTGGGACCGAGGGAGAGGCGCGTCGCGCCAAAGCGCAAGGCGTGTATGGAGCATCGCCTGAGCGAGCCGGACTTCCCCGCCTATACCCGGTGCACGACGCAGCGGAGATTGCCGCTGCCGAGCGGGCCGGCGCTGCCATGCTGCTGCTGTCGCCCGCTTTCCCGACCCGTTCGCACCCGGATACCAGGGCTTTGGGCGCCGTGCGGTTCGGCCTCCTGGCGCGTCAGGCGAGCCGGCCGGTGATCGCGCTCGGCGGGGTGAATCGGACCCGCGCCCGGCGGCTCAGGGGACTTGGGGCTGAGGGCTGGGCGGCGATCGATGCCTTTGGCTAAACCTTCGTCATTCCCGCGAAAGCGGAATCTAGGAGTCACGGAGAAGGAAGCTGGCTCCCCGCTCCCGCGGGGATGACGAAAATGGGCGGAGACGCCTATCAGAACTTGATTGCGGTGCCGATATAGACAGCCTGGCTGTCGCGGCGGCCATCGTCGACGATCTGCAGGCGGTGGCGTTCCTCGGCGCGGTAGCGAAGGCCCGCGGTCAGGTCGAGGTTGCGGCTGAGCGAGTAAGAGCCGCCGACATCGACATTATAGCTGCGGCCGCCGGTCAGGTTGGCCGAGACGGCATCGACCGGGCGATCCTGGCCCGCCTGGATCCGCGCGCTCCACTTCGGCGCATTATAGCTGACGCCCACATCCAGCTTCTCGCGGCTGCCGGGCAGGCCGGCCATGTCGACCCGCGCCATGTCGCCGGACAGGGCAAAACGTTTCCAGCCCACCGCCATGCCGAGATTATAGGCGATCGGCGCGATGCTGACCGACTGCGGTACGGCGGTGACGCGCGTGCCGGTCGGCTTGGGCGCTGCCGTCGCCGCGCGGACCGCGACGGTGACCGCCTGCGAACCCGGCTTGACGGAGGAGGCCGGCGTGAAGCGGAAGCCGCTATTGGCGAGGCCGGCACGGGCAAAGGCTGCCGCCACACGCGGGTCGGCGGCCGCGGGCGTGAAGGAGCCGATGCCGCCCCGTGCGCTTAGAGAAACCGGCCGCTTCAGAATCTTGCGGGTCACGTCCGACGAGGCGCCGATCGCGGGCATAGCGGCAGCGATCACGGCCAGAGCCGCGCCCGTCAATGCCACCCAAGTGCGCCGCATACGCATCGCCGAATCTACTTCACCCCCACTTACGAACGTCACAAGTAGCGCTTCGACACAGGAGTCGCCACCGCCTGGAGTCGAATCCTTGCCACCTGTTGCACAACATCCACAGCATCGCTTGCGAGGCAGCCTTCAACCCCTATAACGGCGCGCGATTAACCGGCCGTGTCCGAAGGATTGCCCATGTTGCGCTCGTCCCGTTTCGTTCTGCTTTGTTCCTCGCTGCTGGCGCTGAGCGCCTGCGAGTGGATCCGCGAGGATCTGTCGAAGGGATTAGGCGGTGGCGGCGACAAGGACCGCACGAAGCAGGCCGATCTCGCCGCCTCCAAGATCACCACGATCGGCGTCAATTCCTATCTGTGGCGCGCCGCGCTCGACACCGTGTCGTTCATGCCGCTGGTCCAGGCGGACTCGAACGGCGGCGTGATCGTGACCGACTGGTATGTGAATCCGAACTCGCCGGCCGAGCGGATGAAGCTGACCGTGTCGATCCTGGACCAGGATTTGCGAGCCGATGCGCTCCGCGTCGCCGCCTCGCGCCAGATCAGCCAGAGCGGACAATGGGTGGATGCACCGGTCGCCGCCGCGACAGTGCAGAAGCTGGAGGACATCATCCTCACCAAGGCGCGGGACTTGAGGCGCGCCGCGTCTGGCCTGGAGTAAACGCCTGTGGCCGAACGGTTTAATCCCAAGACGGCCGACGCGCGCTGGCAGAAGGTCTGGGCAGATCAGGGCGTGTTCCATGCCCGCGACGATAGCCCGAAGCCGAAAAGCTATGTGCTGGAGATGTTCCCCTACCCGTCGGGGCGCATCCATATGGGCCATGTCCGCAACTATACGATGGGGGACGTGCTCGCCCGCTTCCGGCGGATGAAGGGCATGGAAGTCTTGCACCCGATGGGTTGGGACGCGTTCGGCATGCCGGCCGAGAACGCGGCGATGGAAAAGGGCGTGCATCCAGGCAGCTGGACCCGCGCCAACATCGCCACGATGCGCGACCAGCTGAAATCGCTCGGCTTCGCGCTGGACTGGAGCCGTGAGCTCGCCACCTGCGAGCCGGACTATTACGGCCACGAACAGGCGCTGTTCCTCGACCTGTTCGAAGCAGGCCTGGTCTATCGCAAGGAATCGGCGGTCAACTGGGACCCGGTCGACATGACCGTGCTCGCCAACGAGCAGGTGATCGACGGCCGCGGCTGGCGTTCGGGCGCGCTGGTCGAGAAGCGCAAGCTGTCCCAATGGTTCCTCAAGATTACCGACTTCGCCGACGAGCTGCTGGAGGGTCTGCAGAGCCTCGACCAATGGCCCGACAAGGTCCGGCTGATGCAGGAGAATTGGATCGGCAAGAGCCAGGGCCTGCAGTTCCGCTTCCAGCTGTCCAATGGGGGCGAGGTCGAGGTGTTCACCACCCGGCCGGACACGATCTTCGGCTCGAGCTTCGTTGCGGTCGCGGCGGACCATCCGCTTGCAGCGAGAGTAGCGGAGAACAACGCCGCGGCCGCCGCGTTCATCGAGGAATGCCGCGCCGGCGGGACCACTGCGGCCGAGATCGAGACGGCCGAGAAGAAGGGCTTCGACACCGGCCTCACCGCCGCCCACCCGTTCGACGCGGACTGGCAGCTGCCCGTCTATATCGCGAACTTCGTGCTGATGGATTACGGCACCGGCGCGGTGTTCGGCGTGCCGGCGCACGACCAGCGCGATCTGGACTTCGCGCGGAAGTACGGGCTGACGGTCACCCGCGTCGTCTCGGACGGCGAAGAGACGCAGCCGATGTTCGAAGGCGACGAGGCCTATACCGGACCGGGCAAGCTGGTGAATTCACGTTTTCTGGACGGGCTGGACGTGGAGGCCGGCAAGCGGGCGGTGATCGAGCGCGCGGAGGCCGAAGGCTGGGGCCGTGGCACCACCGTCTGGCGCCTGCGCGACTGGGGCGTGTCGCGCCAGCGTTACTGGGGCACGCCGATCCCGATCATCCATTGCCATGCTTGCGGGGTTGTGCCTGCCCCCAAGGGGTCACTGCCGGTCGTGCTGCCGGAAGACGTCAGCTTCGACGTGCCCGGCAACCCGCTCGACCGGCACCCGACATGGAAGCATGTCGACTGCCCCAAATGCGGGGGGAAGGCGCGGCGCGAGACCGACACGCTCGATACTTTCGTGGATTCCAGCTGGTATTTCATCCGTTTCGCCAGCCAGCCGGGCGACAAGCCATTCGATCGCGCAACGGCGGAAAGCTGGCTGCCAGTCGGGCAATATATCGGCGGCGTCGAGCATGCGATCCTGCACCTGCTCTATGCCCGGTTCTGGACGCGTGCGCTGAACCGGATCGGGCGGCTTGACATCAAGGAGCCGTTCACCGGCCTGTTCACGCAAGGCATGGTCACGCACGAGACCTATCAAGGTGGCGATGGCCGCTGGCTCAGCCCGGAGGAAGTCGAACAACGCGACGGCAAGCTGGTCACGAAGCACGGCGAGCCCGTTACGCTCGGCCGGGTGGAGAAAATGTCCAAATCGAAGAAGAATGTGGTCGATCCCGCGCCCATTCTCGACAGCTACGGCGCCGACGCGGTGCGCTGGTTCATGCTGTCCGACTCGCCGCCTGAGCGCGATCTCGCCTGGTCGGTGTCGGGCATCGAGGGCGCGTGGCGCTTCGTGAACCGGGTATGGCGGCTGGTGCAGAGCGTCGACGAGGCGCAGGGCGAGGACCTGACGCTCGCCCGCAAGCGGCACAGGGCCGTCGCCGGCGTGGCCGAGGACATCGAAGCGCTGGCCTTCAACAAGGCGGTGGCCAAACTCTACGAGTTCGTCGGGGCGATTGAGAAGGCCAAGCCATCGGCAGACCGGTCGGAAGCGATCCGGACCCTGGTGCGCCTGGTCGCGCCGATGATCCCGCATCTGGCGGAGGAGGCTTGGGAGGCGCTCGGCCAAAGCGGCCTGATCGCCGACGCGCCTTGGCCGGACTTCGATGCGGCTCTGCTGGTCGAGGATGAAGTCACCATCGCGGTGCAGGTCAACGGCAAACTGCGCGATACGCTGACCGTGCCGCGGGGCGAGGCGCGGGAGGCGCTCGAAGCGGCGGCGCTCGCGGCTCCGAACGTGGTGCGGCTGCTGAACGGTTCCGCGCCCAAAAAGGTGATCGTCGTGCCCGACCGGCTGGTGAACCTGGTCGCATGATCCTACGCCTCGCTCCCCTGCTGTTCCTGGCCGGATGCGGGCTGCAGCCGCTCTATTCCGGCGGGTCGACCGGCACCGTTGCGCAGGCGCTTGCAGGCGTCGAAGTCGCGCCTATTCCGGGCCGCAATGGCTGGCTGGTGCAGAATGCGCTGAAGGACCGCGTGGCCGCGGTTCGCGAAGGCGCGCCGCTCTACCGATTGGTGGTCGAACTCGACGACAAGATCGAGGGCTTTGGCGTGCGACGCGACGATGCCATCACGCGCGAGCGCCGAACGCTGCGCGCGCGCTATCGCTTGACAGAAGCCGGTAGCGGTGCGGTGCTTCTCGACGCGACGGCAGGGTCAGATGTCGGCATCGACGTGGTCCGCTCCGAATATGCAACGATTGCAGCGGAGAATACGGCGCTCGAACGGCTGGCGCAGGAAGTCGCCGACCAAATCGTCGCCCGCATCGCGCTCTACGCCAAACGCGCGCAATGAAGGCCGACAAGGGCACGATCGAGCGGGCCCTGAGCAAGCCGGAAGCGCGTTGCTTCCTCCTCTACGGACCTGATGAAGCGGGTTCCCGCGCACTCGCCGACCGCCTGGGCAGCGCCATGGGCGCCGATGCTGAGCGCATCGATCTGGACGGCGCAACTCTCGCCAAGGACCCTGCTTTGCTTGCTGACGAGGCGGCGTCGACGTCACTGTTCGGCGGCGCCCGCTACATCCGGGTCCGGGCGAATGGCGACGAAGTGACGGACGCTGTCGAGGCACTGCTGTCGGCGCCTCAGGCGGGCAATCCGGTCGCCATTGTCGCTGGCGCGCTCAAGCCTGCTTCGAAATTGCTCAAGCTGGTGCTCGCCTCCCGCGAGGCGCTGGCCTTTGCGAGCTACCTGCCTGAAGCGCGCGATGCCGTACCGCTGGTCGTCGGCCTCGGCCAACCGCTCGGGCTGAAAATCGCGCCCGACATTGCCCGCCAGATCTTCGACGCGGCGGCGGGAGACCGGGCGGTGATCGCACGCGAACTCGAAAAATTTGCCCTGTTCATCGACGCCTCCGAAAGCGCACCCAAGATGCTGGACGCTCAGGCTCTCGACGCGATCGGCGCGGGCGAAGGCGAGAGCAGCGCGGGCGCACTCATCGACGCGGTGCTCACCGGTGCCGTCAAGCCGGCCACCGAGGAGTTGGTTCAGCTCGGCGCGGCCGGTGAGGAGGGCATTGCCTTGCTTCGTGCCATGCTCCGGAAGCTGTTGCAGCTTGCCGCGCTGCGTTCGGAGGCCGACCGCACCAGCCTGTCGGCAGCGATCGAGGGAGCCGGCAAGTCGCTGTTCTGGAAGGACAAGCCAGTGATCGAGGCCGAACTCCGCCGCTGGAGCTCCGGCGAACTCGCGACATTGATCGAGCGGATGACGGGCGCGCAGGCGCAGCTGCTCGCTTCAGGAAATGCCGGCGCCGTGATCCTGTCCCAGGATCTGCTGACGATCGCCCGCCACGCGCAGCGGCGTTAGCTATTCCCTCTCCCTCTCCCGTCATCCCCGCGGAAGCGGGGTTCCAGCTTCTTCTCGGTGACTCCGGGTTCCCGCTTTCGCGGGAATGACGAGAAAAGTGTTCTCTAGATCCGTTCGCCGGTCAGGCGCTGGCAGATCAGGTCGAGTTGGTCGAGGCTGGAAAAGCCGAGCGTCACCGCCCCTGCCCCGCCGCCATAGCTGATCTTGACCTTGAGGCCGAGCAGATCGCCGAGTTGGCGTTCGAGTGCGGCAATATCCGCATCGCTTTCCTTCGGCAGCCGAGCGGGCCTTTGCGCCTCCGGCCGGGCGGCTTGCGCCAGTCGCTCCGTCTCACGGACCGACAGGCCACGCTCCACCACCTGTTGAGCAAGCCCCTCCGGGTCCGGCGCGGTGATGATCGCCCGCGCATGCCCCATGGAAAGCCGACCGTCGGCCACCATCGCCCGCACTCTCTCTGGAAGATCGAGCAATCTTAACAGGTTAGCGATATGGCTGCGCGATTTGTGAACGATCCGCCCCAGCGCTTCCTGGCTGTGGCCGAAGCGCGAGATCAGCTTGGAGTAGGCCTGCGCCTCTTCGATCGCATTCAGATCCTCCCGCTGAATATTCTCGATCAGGGCCAGTTCCAGCGTTTCGGCCTCGTCGAACTCGCGGATGATGACCGGAATTTCGTGGAGCCGGGCGCGCTGCGCCGCCCGCCAGCGTCGCTCACCGGCGACGATCTGATATTTGCCGTTCCAGGGTCGAACGACGATAGGCTGGATCAGCCCCCGTGTCTCGATCGAGCGGGCGAGTTCGTCCAGCGCAGTGTCGTCGAAAAACCGGCGTGGTTGCTCAGGATGCGGCTCCAACTCAGTCACAGGCAGCGTCCGAACCCCGCGCGCGCCGCCGAGGGCGGGCGCTTCCTGATTAGCTTCGCCGAGCAGGGCGGAGAGGCCCCGCCCCAAACCGGCGGGGCGCTTGCGAACGGCTTCGGTCATGCGGCTCTCTTCAGATTGGGCAGGCGGCCGAGCAGCTCTCGGGCGAGCGCCATATAGGCTTCGGATCCGGAGCAGCGATGGTCGTAAATCAGCGCCGGCATGCCATGACTGGGCGCCTCGGACAGGCGGACGTTGCGCGGGATCACCGTATCGAAAACCTTGTCGCCAAGGCAGGTGCGCACGTCCTGCGCCACCTGCTCCGTCAGGTTATTGCGTCTATCGAACATGGTGAGCGCGACGCCGAGTATCTCCAGACGCGGATTAAATCCGGCGCGAATGCGTTCGATCGTCTGCAGTAGCTGGCTAAGTCCTTCCAATGCAAAGAACTCGCACTGCAGAGGAACGAGCAGGGAGTCGGCGGCGACCATGGCGTTCACCGTCAGCAGGCCCAAAGACGGCGGGCAGTCGATCAGACAGATGTCCCAGCGCGCCGCGGCTGTCCCATGCAGGGCGTTGCGTAGGCGATGCGTCCGCTGATCCAGTTCGATCAGCTCGATCTCGGCCCCTGAAAGGTCGACAGTCGCCGGTACAACGTCGAGCCGCGGAATGCGCGTGGTAACGACGCAGTCGTTTAGCTCGGCCTCGCCTGTCAGGAGGTCGTAGCTGCTGGCGCCTCGCGCCGACTGCCCAATGCCGAGGCCGGTCGAGGCATTGCCTTGGGGATCGAGATCGATCAGCAGCACGCGCCAGCCAATCGCCGCCAAGGCAGTGGCGACGTTGATGGCGGTCGTGGTCTTGCCCACTCCACCCTTCTGATTGGCCACGCCGACGCAGATCATGTCTTTACCTTCTGGCGCACGTCCCGCGCGACGATGATGCGCGCATCGGCGTCGGTCAGGCTCCGTTCCACGTGGAACACACCTTGCCATGATTGGCGCGCCTCATCCAGTTCCCGTTCCGCAGTTCGACCTTTGGGGAGCACCCAAATGGTGGATGGAGTTGTGAGTTGAACGGTGGATTTGAAGATCTGCGGCAGCGGCGCATAGGCCCGCGCCGTCACCGCCTCGAAGCGATCACCGGTCATTCGCTGAACTTCGGCTTGCCGCACCCGCGCATGAGGAAGCTCCAGTGCTTCGATAGCGCGCTCCAAAAACTCGACGCGTCTACGGCGTGGCTCGACCATCAGGATTGGCCTCTCACTTAGGCACGCGAGAACAATACCCGGCAATCCGGGGCCTGAGCCGACGTCCAGCCAAGTGTCGGCACCCTCGGCGAGCCGGTCTAGCTGGGCAGAATCGAGGATGTGGCGCACCCATATCTGGGCTTCGCTCGCCTTGCTGATCAGGTTCTGCTGACCATTTTCCGCAAGCAGGATCTTGACGAAACTCTCGAGCTTGCCGAGCCTGTCCTCACCATAGCGCTCTGATATCCAGGAGCACGCTTCCTCTTCAGTCACGCGGCGCGCTTTTGGCTGTGCGCAAGAATAATCGCCAATGCAGCCGGAGTGATCCCGCGAATGCGACCGGCACTCTCCATATCTGCTGGCCGTGCCGCGTCCAACTTCTCCACCATCTCATTGGAAAGGCCAGGGACAGTCCGATAGTCGAGGTCCGGCGCGATCGGCGTGTAACCCGCGCTGCGAAGGGCCCGCACTTCGGCTTCCTGCCGCCCCAGATAAGGGGCGTAGCGCGCATCATCGATCGCGATGTTGAGCAGTTCCGGATCGGCCTCCGCCAGTGCCGGCGCGACGCCGAGCAGATGCTCGCGCTCGACCCCGCCGAAGCACAGCCACTCCGCAAGCGTCCGCGTCTTGCCATCGTCGCGCAACTCTGGCGACACCGCGCGGGCGCGGACCCGGGTGCGGAACAGGTCGACAATCCTGGCGAGTTGCTCACGACGCTGACGGGCATAGGCCTGGCGCTCCGGACGCAAGCAGCCGAGCTGCTCGCCAAGGGGCGTCAGCCGCTCCGTGGCGTTATCCGCGCGCAACTTTAGCCGGTATTCGGCCCGAGCGGTAAGCATACGATATGGTTCGGTGACGCCCTGGAGAGTCAGATCGTCAATCATGACGCCGGTATAGCTGTCGGACCGCTCCAGGGTCACTGGTTCCTGATCGCCCGCCCGGCGCGCCGCATTAACGCCGGCGACCAGCCCCTGCGCTGCTGCCTCCTCATAGCCGGTGGTGCCGTTGATCTGCCCTGCGAAGAAGAGGCCCGACAGAGCCCGCAGCTCCAGCCTGCCGGTCAGCGCGCGCGGATCGATATAGTCATACTCCACCGCATAGCCGGGCTGAGCGATGACCGCCCGCTCTAAGCCGGAAATCGTCCGGATCATTGCCTGCTGAACTTCGACCGGGAGCGACGTCGAGATGCCGTTCGGATAGATCAGCGGATCGTCTAGGGCTTCCGGCTCTAGGAAGATCTGGTGACCGTCGCGATCGCCGAAGCGCAGCACCTTGTCTTCGATCGACGGGCAATAGCGCGGCCCCTGCCCCTCGATCGCTCCTGAATGCAGCGGCGACTGATCGAGCGCGCCGCGGATGATGTCGTGGGTCGCCGGCGTGGTGCGGGTGATGAAGCAGGCGAGCTGCGGCTGCAGCCGGTGCGGCGTGAGCGGCGACATGGTCCAGCGCGACTCATCCGAGGGCTGACGTTCGAGCCCGCTCCAATCGATAGTCTGCCCTTCAAGGCGCGGCGGCGTCCCGGTCTTGAGCCGCCCCATCGGCAGGTCGAGCGCGCGAAGCTGCTCGCCTAGCGTAACCGATGCCGCCTCGCCCACGCGTCCGCCCCGCTCCGTCGCCAAGCCTCTGAAGAGGCGCCCGCTTAGGAAGGTACCAGTCGCCAGCACCACTGCGCCGGACGCCATCTTACGACCATCCCCAAGCACAACGCCATTCACACGCGCGTCGTCGATCAGCAATGAAGTCGCTTCGCCTTCGACAATGTCGAGCCTGTCCTGGTTGCGGAGCATTCGCTGGATGGCGGCGCGGAACAACTTGCGGTCCGCCTGCACACGGGGACCGCGCACCGCCGAGCCCTTGGAGGCATTGAGCATACGATGATGGATCGCAGCTTCGTCCGCCGCTCGGCCGATCAGACCGTCCAAAGCGTCCACTTCGCGGACGAGATGCCCCTTGCCGAGGCCACCAAAGGCGGGGTTGCACGACATGGCGCCGAGCGTTCGTGCATCGAAGGTGACTAGGGCCGTGCGCGCGCCTATCCGCGCGGCGGCGGCCGCCGCTTCGCATCCGGCATGGCCGCCGCCGATGACGATCACGTCGTACATGGCGGCGCCTCAAATCCTACATGAGGCAAGCTGTCAAACTGTTCCACGTGGAACAACCTCTATTTGCCGATGCAGAAAGTTCCGAACAGCGCATCCAGCATCTCCTCCGTTCCGGCGCGGCCGGTCAGCGCATTGAAGGCGGTTCGGCACGATCGAAGATGCTCAGCGGCAATCAGTTCGTCATGCTCCGCCATGAACGCGGCGAGCGCCTGGTGCGCCTCTACCACGTGCAGCCGCTGGCGCCGACCCAGCGCTACCTCTCCCTCGCGTGGGAGCATCTTCCTGGCGGCGTCGATCAGGCGCTCCGTCAGCTGCGACAGCCCCTCACCCGTCTTGGCAGAAACAGATAGGCGGCCATCTGGGACCCGCTCCCGGCCGGCTTCGTCGGCGCGCGGGTGAATGGGGATCAGCTGAGCGTGAATGTTCAGGGGCGGCGGTTCGTCGCCCATCCAGACAAGGACGTCCGCGTCAGCGATCCGACGTGTGGCGCGTGTAATCCCTTCCTGTTCGATGGGGTCGGTGGACGCCTCACGAATACCAGCGGTATCCGTGAACACGAATGCGACTCCGCCAAGCCGCACCGGTGCCTCGATCACATCGCGCGTCGTGCCGGCTAGAGGTGACGTGATCGCCACTTCACGCCCCGCTAAAACGTTGATTATACTCGATTTTCCGGCGTTCGGCGGCCCGGCGAACACCACTCGAACCCCCTCGAACAGCCGTTCGGATCCTGGCCGCTCCAGCAACGCGGCCATCTCGTGCAGCAAGGTCGTGGCGATCTGTTCGATGCGCCCGCGATCGGCGGGCACATCGTCCTCGTCCGACTGGTCGATTGCCGCCTCGACTAGCGCCGACAGCATCAGCAATTCCCTTCGCCAGCGCTCGACATCGGCGCTCAGCCCTTCGCCGGCCAGAGCGGCGCGGCGCTGCGCCTCCGTCTCGGCCCGGAGCAGATCGGACAGCGCCTCCACCTGCACCAGGTCCATTTTGCCATTCTCGAAGGCGCGCCAGGTGAATTCCCCTGCTCTTGCCCGGCGCACACCGTCGCAGCGGGCCAGCGCCTCCTCCACTGCCTCGACTGTCGCGCGGCCACCATGCAAGTGCAGCTCGACCAGCGGCTCGCCCGTGACCGAACCGCTCGCCGGAAAGCAGGCGACCAGAGCCCGGTCCAGCGCCCCTCCCTCCGCGTCTTTCAGCGTCCGCAGCGACAATGCCCGAGGCGCAGGCATCGGTCCCGCCAGCCGCTCCGCCGTCTCGAAGGCAGCCGGGCCGCTGATCCGGATCACCGCTATCGCTGCCGGCGGCGCTCCGCTCGACAGCGCGAAGATCGTGTCCGTCACTTGCGGCCGGTCATTCCTTCGATCACCTGCTGCCACATTTTGAAGCCGGCATCGCTCATCGGACCCCAGCTTTTCAGCATCGATTCCATCGCGTCAGAGCTGACGCCATTCTTCACCGTGTCGACCAACTGCGCGACATAAGCCTCGTGGACGGGCGACAGGTCGGGCAGGCCCATGAAGCGCCGTGCTTCCTCGGGCGTGCAATCGACTTCGACATTGATCTTCATTGCGTCCCTCTTGGCCCCGCTGCTAACTCGCGCCATGGCTTATGACCATTCGGCGGTTCGAATCGCAACGCCTATTGGGCCGATCCGCATCACGGCCACGGGCGATCTGATCACCGGCATTTCGATTGGGGATCGTCGGAACGACGAGGGTTCATCGCCGGTTCTCAAAGAAGCTCGCGCTCAACTGATTGCCTATTTCGAGCACCGGCTGACCGACTTCAACCTCCCGCTGCAACCCGCCTCAACGCCACGTCGTGACGAGATCTGGCGGGCCATGCGTGTTGTCGGCTTCGGTCACACGGCGACCTATGGCGAGATAGCAACCCGGACCGGCTCAATCGCGCGCGCGGTAGGTCAGGCCTGCCGACACAATCCTTATCCGATCGTGGTTCCGTGCCACCGCATCCTGCAAGCGGGCTACAAGCTTGGTCCTTATTCGGCGGGCAACGGCCCCGACACGAAGCGAGAGCTGCTCAAACACGAAAAGGCGGAAGGTTGGCTTATATGATGATGGAGATCGAAACGCTGGCCCATGACGGCCGCTTCAACGCCTATGCAACGGAGCCCGGCGGAACCCCTAAGGCGGCGGTGATCGTCATCCAGGAAATCTTCGGCGTAAATGAAGGCATTCGCCGCAAGTGCGATCATTGGGCGAGCCTCGGCTATCTGGCTCTCGCGCCGGATCTATTCTGGCGGCTGCAGCCGGGTGTCGAGCTGGACCCTGATGTGCCGGAGCAGTTCCAGGAAGCGCTCGGCCTTATGGGGCGCTTCGACCAGGACACCGGCATTCGCGATATAGAGGCGACGATCCGCGCCGCGCGCCAACGGCTCGGCGGCCAAGGCAAGGTCGGCTGCGTCGGCTATTGCCTGGGCGGGCGGCTTGCCTTCATGACGTCAACCCGCACCGATATCGATGCAAGCGTCGGCTATTACGGCGTCGGCATCGACGGCCTGCTGCGCGAGAAGCATGCCATCTCCCGGCCGCTGCTGCTGCATATCCCCACCGCGGACGGGTTCGTCGGGCCCGAGGTGCAGAAGGCGATGCACGAGGGCTTGGACGACCATCGGAAAGTCACGCTCTACGACTATGAAGGCCTGGATCACGGCTTCGCGGCCGAGATGGGGAAGCGCCGGAACGACGAAGCCGCGCGGCTCGCCGACAGCCGCACCGAGGCGTTCTTCGCGGAGCATCTGGCTTAGACCCTCGTCCCAACCGCAGTCGAGAAGCGTATCTCGGCTTCGCTCGATACGAACGGCAGCAATCAGCTGAACAGAGTGCCCAACCCGACTTTGGGATCAATCCACCCGTCATAGATCATCTTGCCGGCGACATAGACGATTACCGCCAGGCCGACATAGGCGATCCACTTATACCGCTCGATATACTGGGCGATGATGTTGGCCGCGAGGCCCATCAGAGCGACGGCGAAGATCAGGCCGACGATCAGGATGCCGGGGTGGTCGCGCGCCGCACCGGCGACAGCGAGCACATTGTCGAGGCTCATGCTGACGTCGGCGATTGCGACCGCCCAGGCGGCCCCGGCAAAGCTCTTCGCCGGCTTGAGGCCGGAATGCTCGTCGCCGACAATCTCCTCGGAACCGGGCGACTCGCCGGCGTGGCGCAAGTCGCGCCACATACGCCAGGCCACCCAGACCAGCAGCAGACCGCCGATGAAGATCAGCCCGACGATCTGCATCAACTGCGTGACGACAAGAGCGAAGGCCACGCGCAGCACGAGCGCCGCGATCACGCCGATGAAGATGACCTTCTTGCGCTGATCGGCCGGAAGGCCCGCCGCAAGCGCGCCGACGACGATCGCATTGTCGCCTGCCAGCACAATGTCGATCATCAGCACTTGCAGAAAGGCGGCGAAGGCGGCCGGCTCGGTGATGTTCGAGAAATCGTGGACGATGGCGTCCCAGATGCCGCCAGTTGCTGCGGCCGATGCGGTGAGAAGTTCGAGCATCCGGGTCTAACGCCTTTCAGTCGCCAGGGTTCAGGAGGCGATAGGCGAGTGGAGCGGAAGGGGGCAAGGGCTGGCGCGGAGTGAATCCGCGCCGTCAGTCGCGCCTTGCGCGCGGGCCGAGCTAGCGCGAGACCGTGGCTGACACAGCACGGCCGCCCGTCGCTACTGATTCATGCTGTCGAAGAAGTCCGCGTTCGTTTTCGAATCCTTCATCTTGTCGAGGAGGAACTCCATCGCGTCCACTGTGCCCATCTGCATGAGGATGCGGCGCAGCACCCACATCTTGGAGAGCGTGCCCTTGTCGACGAGCAGCTCTTCCTTGCGCGTGCCGGACTTGCCGACATCCATTGCCGGGAAGATGCGCTTGTCGGCGACCTTGCGGTCGAGCACGATTTCCGAATTGCCGGTGCCCTTGAACTCTTCGAAAATGACTTCGTCCATGCGGCTGCCGGTATCGATCAGCGCGGTGGCGATGATGGACAGCGAGCCACCCTCCTCGATGTTGCGGGCGGCGCCGAAGAAGCGCTTCGGCCGCTGCAAGGCATTCGCGTCGACGCCGCCGGTCAGGACCTTGCCGGAAGACGGCACGACGGTGTTGTAGGCGCGGCCCAGACGCGTGATCGAGTCCAAGAGGATCACGACGTCCTTCTTGTGCTCCACCAGGCGCTTGGCCTTCTCGATCACCATTTCCGCGACCTGCACGTGGCGTGTGGCCGGCTCGTCGAAGGTCGAGCTGATCACTTCGCCGCGTACCGAACGCTGCATGTCGGTCACTTCCTCTGGCCGCTCATCGATCAGCAGCACGATCAGGAAGACTTCAGGGTGATTGGCCGTGATCGAGCGGGCGATGTTCTGGAGGAGCACCGTCTTACCGACCCGCGGCGGGGCGACGATCAGCGCGCGCTGTCCCTTGCCTTGCGGCGAGATGATGTCGATCACCCGCGCCGACTTGTCCTTGATCGTCGGATCCTTGGGATCGAGATCGAGCTTCTGCTCCGGATAGAGCGGTGTCAGATTGTCGAAGTTGACGCGGTGACGCACCGCCTCCGGATCATCGAAATTGACCTGGTTAAGGCGGGTTAAGGCGAAATAACGCTCGCCGTCCTTGGGCGCCCGCACTTCGCCCTCGACCGTGTCGCCGGTGCGCAGGCCGAACTTCCGCACCTGGTTCGGCGAGACATAAATGTCGTCGGGGCCGGCGAGATAATTAGCCTCCGGGCTGCGCAGGAAGCCGAAACCGTCGGGCAGCACCTCGATCGTGCCTTCGCCCATGATCTGCTCGCCATTCTCGGCCTCGGCCTTCAGAATCGCGAACATCAGATCCTGTTTGCGGAGCGTCGATGCGCCCTCCACACCCAGCTGCTCGGCCTTTTCGACCAGCTCGGCAGGCGTGTTTTTCTTCAGGTCTTTGAGATGCATGGGGAGCCCTGGGTCGGTTTTCGGGTGAGGAGACCGGTACGGAACGACGATCTGGTAGGGAGAACGCACGGACGAGGAACACGCCGCACGATTGGCCGCGAGTTAGGCAGGCGTCTGACTCAAGTCAAGCCGATCAGAAGGGCTTCACCACCACCAGAAAGACGATGATCACGATGGCGAGCGCCGGCAGTTCATTGAGCATCCGCAGCTGGCGCGAGCTCCATCGCGCTTCGCCCCTCGCCAGTCGCTTGGAGTAAGCAACTGCCCAGCCGTGAAAGCCGGTCAGGAACAGCACGAAGAACAGCTTCAGGTGCAGCCAACCGGACGACCAGGCGCCGATCGAGAAGGCGACCAATATTCCGAGCACCCAGGTGATGACGAGAGACGGGGTCAGGATCATCTTTCTGAGCTTGGCCTCGCGCTCCACCCAGTCCTTCGCCTCTGCGGGACGGGAGAGCGCGTCCTGATGATGCACGAGATAGCGCGGAAAGATGAACAGGCCCGCCATCCAGAAGATGACGAAGATGATATGGGCGGCCTTCAGCCAGAGATAGGACAGCGTAAGGACTCCCGCCATTAGCCTCGCCGCACTCGCTCCAGCAACTGCTCGACATGCGCGATCGGCGTGTCGGGCAGGATACCATGTCCGAGATTGAAAATGTGCGGTCGTTCACGGAAAGCGTCAAGAATGCGGCTCGCGGCCGCGTCGAACTCGGCACCGCCGGCGATCAGCGCCAGCGGATCGAGATTGCCCTGAACCGGCAGTTCTGCAGGCAAGGACGCATGCGCCCACGCCGGGTCGACCGTCTCGTCAAGCCCGATCGCATCCACTCCGGTCTCGCGGGCATAGGCCGGGAGCTTGCCGCCCGACCCCTTTGGAAAGCCGATGACGGGAGTGTCCGGATGACGCGCTTTCAGCGCCGCCGTCAGACGCGCGGTGGGCGCGATCACCCATTGCTCAAATTGCGCCGGGGAGAGGCTGCCCGCCCAGCTGTCGAACAGTTGTACCGCGTGAACGCCCGCTTCGATCTGCTTGGACAGGTAATCGAGCGTCGCGCCCTCGATCGCTACGATGATCGCTCCGAACGCCGCGGGGTCGCGGTACGCATAACGCCGGGCCTCCGCCTGTTCGCGGCTGCCCTCGCCTGCGACCATATAGGTGGCGACCGTCCAGGGGCTGCCTGCAAAGCCCAGGAAGGTGGCCTCCGGCGCCAAGGCAGCAGCGACACGGCGCACGGTGCCATAAACCGGCTCCAGCCGCTCGGGCGCGGCCTGAAAGCTTTCCAGCGTGGCATCGAGCAGCCGCGGCGACAGCTTCGGTCCTTCGCCTGGGAGAAATTCGAGCTTCTGGCCGAGCGCGTGCGGAATGACGAGGATGTCCGAAAACAGGATCGCGCCATCGAAGCCGAAGCGGCGAATCGGCTGAAGCGTCACTTCGGCCGCAGCCTCGCTGTCGTTCACCAGCTCGAGAAAGCCGCCCTTGTCGGCCCTTAGTGCCCGATACTCCGGCAGGTAGCGTCCCGCCTGGCGCATGAGCCAGACCGGAGGCGGATCGCGCCGTTCGCCACGGAGCACGCTCAGCAAGGGACGATTCATCTATTCAATTCTCTTAGATTCAAAAAGGATGATGGAGATAGTAGGCGTGCCGGAGGCGGGGACTTACGGATTTCCACGGCAGCCGCCAACAATTTGACTCTGCGGGAATCGAGAAAGGTTCCCGATTCGCGCAGTCACTCCCCACAATCCACAGGCAGAGGACGGATTTTTCCGGCTGTGGACGAGGATGTAGGAGTCTGAAACGGGTCCGGGCGTCGATTTTGCTGCGGCGAGCTTCCGCTTGCCTGTCCGGCCGCTTTTCCACAGGGATGTGCGGGTGACGACGCGGCTGCACCTCCATCTCCTGTCCGACTCTACCGGCGAAACGCTGGAGATGATCGCCAAGGCGGCGATCGCCCAGTTCGAGGGCGTAGAGACGATCAAGCATTTCTGGCCGATGATCCGCTCCGGCGCCAACCTGGAGCGCATTCTTGAGGAGATCGCGCAGAATCCAGGGCTCGTTCTTTTCACTCTGGTCAATGCCGACACGCGCCGCACGCTTGAACAGCGTTGTCATGCGCTGGGGCTACCCGCGGTGGCCCCGCTCGATCCTGTGACGCACTCGCTTTCGAACATGCTGGGGCAGACCGCGATGGCCCGGCCTGGGCGGCAGCATGCGCTCGACGCTGCTTATTTTGCTCGCGTGGAAGCGATCCAGTTCACCATCGCGCATGACGACGGCATTGGCTGGGAAAATTGGGAAGAGGCGGACATCGTCCTCGCCGGCATTTCCCGCACGTCGAAAACGCCGACGTCCATCTATCTGGCCAATCGCGGTTACAAGGTCGCGAACATCCCTCTGGTGATCGAGTCGCCACCGCCTAAAAGCCTGTTCAGCCTGAAGCACCCGCTTGTCGTTGGCCTGACGACCAGCGTCGACCGGCTGGTGCAGGTGCGTCGCAATCGGCTGTTGTCGCTCAACCAGGCGCCCGAGACCGACTATGTCGACCAGGAGGCGGTGACTCGCGAGGTCGCGTTCGCGCGGCGCATGTTCGCCGACAATGGCTGGCCGGTAATCGACGTGACGCGTCGCTCCATCGAGGAGACGGCCGCGGCGATCATCAACCTGTTCAACGAACGCGGCCAGTGCGCCTGATCCTGGCTTCGCAGTCGTCTGGTCGTCGAGCGATGCTCGAAAGCGCAGGCGTGCCGTTCGCGGCCGTGTCGCCGGGAGTGGATGAGGAGGCGACCAAGGCGAGTCTGCGCGCGGAAGGCCTGAAGGCACGCGACATGGCCGACGCGCTTGCCGAGCTGAAGGCGCTAAAGCTTTCGGCCAAGGACCCGACAGCTTTGGTGCTCGGCTGCGACTCGATCGTGGAGCTGCAGGACGGACGCATGCTCGACAAGGCGGAGAGCCGGGAGGAGGCGGCAGAGCATTTGCGCGCGCTCTCCAATCGACGTCATTATCTCTACAGCGCCGCTGTCGTCGCCGAAGGGGGCCGCGCGGTGTGGCGGTTCGTCGACCGAGTGACGATGCATGTGCGGGCGCTTTCCGACGCCTTCATCGCCGACTATCTGGACCGCGAATGGGAGCAGGCCCGCTGGTGCGTTGGCGTCTATCGGGTCGAAGGGCCGGGCGCGCAGCTTTTCTCGCGCATCGAGGGTAGTCAGTTTACCGTCATCGGCCTGCCCTTGCTGCCGGTGCTCGACTATCTGCGCACCCGTGGCGTCCTGACGTCATGACCAGGGCCTATGCCGAGGTGATCGGCGATCCGATCGCTCATTCCAAGTCGCCGCTGATCCATCGCTTCTGGCTCGATCGGCTGAAGATCGACGCCGACTATCGCGCTACCCAGGTGCGCCCGGATGAGCTCGGCGCCTTTTTCGCCAGCCGGAGCGAGGACCGGGACTGGCGTGGCTGCAACATCACCGTGCCGCACAAGGAAGCGGCGCTGGCTTATGTGCCCGACCCGGGCGGCATCAGGCAGACGATCGGGGCGATCAACACTGTCTTCCGCGACGAAGCAGGCGAGCTGGCCGGCACCAACACAGATGCGGCCGGCTTCTGGTCGCCAATCTCGGCGCTCGACCTGAAGGGCAAGGCGGTCGCGGTGGTCGGTGCCGGCGGTGCCGCACGGGCGGTGCTGTTCGCGCTGGCGCGGATGGAGGTGGGTGAGGTCACCATTCTCAATCGCACGCCACTCAAGGCCGCCGGCCTGCTCGCCGCCTTCGCGCTTAAGGGCAGGGTGCTGCCGCTGACGGGAACGCTGCCGCCCGCGTCTCTGCTGGTCAATGCGAGCATTTTGGGCATGATCGGGCAGCCGCCGCTTCGCCTCGAGCTCTCGCCCTTGCCAGAAGACGCGCTGGTCTATGACCTAGTCTATGCCCCTTTGCAGACCGAGCTGTTGCAGGCGGCGGAGGATCGCAACCTGGAAACGGTCGACGGGCTCGAAATGTTGATCGGCCAGGCGGCGCTCGCCTTTGAGCTTTTTTTCGGCGCGGAACCGCCGCGCGAAGCCGATGACGAGCTGCGGGCGCTGCTGACGCGATGAAGATTCTCGGCCTCACCGGTTCGATCGGCATGGGCAAGTCGACAGTCGCCGCGATGTTCGAGGAAGCGGGCGTGCCGGTGTTCGGTGCCGATGCCGCCGTGCACCAGTTGCAGGGGCCCGGCGGCGCTCTGGTCAGGCAGATCGAAGCGGCCTTTCCCGGCACCACTGGCCCGGCGGGCGTGGACCGGGGTAAACTGGGGAAGCTGGTGCTGGGCGACGCTCAGGCGCTCGCCCGACTTGAGGCAATCGTCCATCCCGCCGTGGCCGACATGCGCAAGGCATTTCTGGACCAGCACCACGACGAACCGCTGATCGTCTTTGATATTCCCTTGCTGTTCGAAAAGGGCGGCGGTGCCGGACTCGACGCGGTGGCAGTGGTCTCCGCCCCCGCTGAGGTGCAGCGGGAACGGGTGCTCGCCAGGCCGGGCATGACGCCCGAGAAATTCGACCAAATTCTGAACTTGCAAATGCCTGATGCGGAGAAGCGCCGCCGCGCCGATTACATCATCGACACCGGCGTCTCGCATCAGGAGACTCGCGAGCAGATCCGGCAACTCATCGCTTGTCTGTTGGGCGGCAAAGAGCGATAGCCGATAGGGCAATGCGCGAAGTCGTTTTCGATACCGAAACCACCGGCATCCAGGTCTCCGAAGGTCACCGCATGGTCGAGATCGGCTGTGTGGAGCTGTTCAACCGCGTCGAGACCGGACGGGTGTTCCATGCCTATATGAACCCGGAGCGGCCGATGCCGCCCGAGGCGCAGGCGGTGCACGGCCTTTCCGAGACCTTCCTCGCCGGCCAGCCCCTGTTCCGCGACATCTGCGAGGAGCTGCTCGACTTTCTGGAGGACAGCCCGCTCGTCGCCCACAATGCCGCGTTCGACTTCGCCTTTCTGAACTATGAGCTGGGTGAATGCGGCCGGCTGCACGTGCCCCGCTCGCGGATGATCGACACGCTGGCGCTGTCGCGCACCCGACACCCGGGCGCCAAGCACAGCCTTGATGCGCTCTGCGTCCGCTATGGCGTCGATCGTAGCCACCGGGTGAAGCATGGCGCCTTGCTCGACGCCCAATTGCTCGCGCAATGCTATGTCGAGCTGACCGGTGGCCGCCAGATCGGCCTGTCGCTTCACGAGGCGCCGAGCGCCGCCGAAGCGGTGCGGCAGAACGCCATCGCCTATGACATTACCCGCCCTGTTCGGCCGCCGCGTCCGCACGCCGCATCGGCCGCCGAGTTGGAGCGGCATGCGCGATTCCTCGCACAGCTGACCGATCCCGTCTGGGACATGGGAACGGCCAAGGCTGCCTGAGGTTTGTTTGTCCAGAACAGACGGAGGAGGCTTCCATGGACGTGCGCGTATCGGGTCATCAGGTCGATGTCGGCGAGGCGCTTAGGAAGCACGCTTCGACCAGAGTCCAGGCGCTGTCCGACAAATATGACGCGAGGGCTGTGTCTTCGACCGTCACCTTCGGCAAGGGCCCGCACGATCACCGCTTCGATTGCGAGATCATCATCTATGTGCCGAATGGCGTCGTCCTCAAAGGCAGCAGCCGGGCGACCGAAGCGCAGCCGGCGTTCGAAGATGCGCTGAGCAAGATCGAGAAGCAGGTGCGTCGTTATATGCGCCGCCTGCGCGACCGTCATGGCCAGGGCGCGGCCCAGGAGGCGGCCTTCGACGCGGCCGGCTATACGGTCTTCAGCCTGCCCGAAGCGGAGGAAGAGGAGGAGATCCCCGACAATCCTCCGATCGTGGCGGAAACGCGAGTCGATGTGCCCGACGCCAGCGTATCGGACGCGGTGATGATGCTCGATCTGCGCAACACCAACGCCCTGCTGTTCAAGAACAGCGCCAGCGGCGTGTTCAACATGGTCTACCGACGAGGCGACGGCACCATCGGGTGGGTCGAGCCTCAACGCGCCTGAGGCTGGCTCTTTACAAGAACGGCGCGCGCGTTAATGGGCGCGCGCCACATCGGACCAGCTTTCCACATGGACTTCACTCAGTTTCTGGACGGGGACGCGGTTCTCGCGGACCTGCCCGCCGCCAATAAGAAGGCGCTGTTCCAGGCGCTCGCTCAGCATGCGGAACGCACGATGGGGCTGCCAGCCCGCGACGTGTTGGAGCGCCTGAACGATCGCGAGCGGCTGGGCACCACCGGCTTCGGCGGCGGTGTCGCCATTCCGCACGGACGCTTGCCAGGGCTGGACCGAATTCGCGCGGCCTTTGTGCGGCTAGAAAGGCCGATTGACTATGGCGCGATCGACGACCTCCCCGTCGATCTGGTCTTCATGATGCTCTCTCCGGAAGAGGCCGGCGCCGACCATCTGAAGGCGCTTGCGCAGGTCAGCCGGAGGCTGCGCGACCGTGCTTTCGTGGCGAAGCTGCGGGGGGCGGGATCGCCCGACGCCCTATTCGCGCTGTTTGCGAGCGCCGAAACCCGCGATGCCGCCTGAAGCGGGCGCCCAGGCTCATTTCCGGGCGCTCGAATCGCTCTACGCTGCCGCGCCGATCAATGCGCTTTTTCCGTCCAGGCTCGAGATTCCCGAAGAAGGGCTTGCGCGAATAACTTTCGAAGTGGGCGAGCAGGTGCACCATGCTGCGGGTGCCGTGCACGGTACCAGCTACTTCAAGATGCTGGACGACGCGGCCTTCTACGCCGCGAACAGCAAGGTCACTGACCGGTTCCTGCTGACCACGGCGTTCAACCTGCTTTTCACCCGCCCGATGGTCGCCGGACCCGTGGTGGCAGAGGGGCGCTGGATCAGTGGCCAGCGTCGCGTCTTTGTCGCGGATGCCCGGCTGATCGGCCCTGACGGCGAGGAAGCGGCACGCGGCACCGGCACCTTCATGCGGTCTCGCATCCCGCTGTCGTCACTTAAGGGGTACGCTCCGGCGGCCGCATGACGCCGCGCCTCACCTCCCGCATGACCATCGACGCGCTGTTCCGGCGCGTGCAGGCGGCGGGCGGTTTTGCCGCCGTTCTGGCGCGCGGCGATGAGAGCGCAGGCGCGATCCTGCTCGTCTGCCGTGAGCGCGGCGTGTTCAAATCGCTGCTGGAACGAACCGTCGATCTGGACGGCGGATATCGCTGGACGCCTTGCGGTCCTCAAGATCTAGAGTCCGATTCGGAGCGCGACGGCTACATACAGAGGCGCCGTGTCCTTGATCCCGATTTATGGTTAATAGAACTGGACGTCCCGGACGCTGAACGGTTCGCCGCTGAATCGGCGCCGTAACGTTGACGCGCTGCGGCATGTTGCTGACAGAGGGTTCAACACCAACGCGCCAGATCGCCGTGGGTCGGGGTCCCCGACGCGAGCGATAGCGCAGTCGGGGGGAAGATCAGCAGGAAGCGCGGCTGTTTTGCGCACCTGCCAGTTGATCGACTCACCGCCCTGTACGAACGAAATATGGTCGCCTTCTACCGCGCCGCGAGCATCGCGGCTGTGTCTTTCTGCACTGCCTTTGGGGTCGCGGCAGCTGCCCCGTCCTTCGCCGAAACGGTCAACACTGCCGTCTCGAGCGTCACCAACGAACAGATTCTCCCGCCGGTTCCGACGGTTGAGCCACTTCCTGTCCCTCCCAGCATCGAGAGCGCTCCGGAAGCTGCTCCGGTTGAGACGGCCGCTCCCGCTCCGGTCTCTGCACGGCCGAAAGCCGCGACGCTCAATCATCTGGTCGATCTTCAGTCGATCCCGCAGAAGCTGGACCGCGAGACCGAATGCCTCGCCGCCTCGGTCTATTTCGAATCGAAGACCGAGCCGCTCGAGGGCCAGCTCGCCGTCGCCGAGGTGATCATCAACCGCGCCAAGTCCGGCCGCTTCGCTTCGTCCATCTGCGGGGTGGTGTTCCAGAAGGGACAATTCTCCTTCGTGCGCGGCAGCGGCTTCCCGCCTATCGCCCGCAACAGCTATATGTGGCGCGAAGCGGTCGCGATCGCCCAGATCGCGCTGAACGATCATTGGGACAGCCGCGCCTCCAAGGCCTTGTTCTTCCACGCCAAGCGCGTTGCGCCGGGCTGGAACAAGGTGCGCGTCGCCCAGCTCGGCAATCACGTTTTCTACCGCTGAGCCGCTAGGCAGCGTTCTCGACATGTTCTAGAAGGGCGGGGTGGCAAGCCATCCCGCCCTTTTGCCGTCCGTGATGAGCGCCGCCGATGTGGCGCGCGGCGTCTCTCGACTGCTGCTGCGCCACGACTATGTCGCGCTGTGCGAAGTGCCGCTCGCCAATGGTCGCCGCGCCGATCTGATGGCGGTGGATCCGAAAGGGCGCATCCTGATCGTCGAGATCAAGGTGTCGCGCGCCGACCTGCTGGGTGATGGCAAGTGGCACGATTATCTCGATTATTGCGACCGCTTCTTTTGGGCAGTGCCGCAGGGCTTCTGCCTTGATCCATTCGCGACAGACGCCTTCTCGCCCGATCTGGCGGGGCTGATCGTCGCCGATCGCTACGACGCCGCCATTGCCCGCGAGGCGGCGGAGCGTGCCGTCCCGGCACCCCGACGCAAGGCCGCGACGCTCGATTTCGCCCGCCGCGCTGCGCGCCGGCTGTTGGGCCATCTCGATCCCGAATGTGAGCTGCTGGAGACTCGCTGAGCTACTTCGGCCCCGCGATGCCGCGCTTCGCAACCGGTTTGATTTCGTCGATAAGTTTGACGATCATCTCCGACCGGCCGTCGCGCGCCGCATAGTCGCGGGCGGAGAGGCCGCTGGCCAAGTCCCGCTTCCCAGGATCGGCGCCCTGGGTCAGCAGCAGCCGGGCCATGGCGAGATCGCGCTTCTGCACGGCCATGATCAGCGGCGTTTCGCCCAGGCCGTTCGCTGCGTTCACCTGCGCGCCTCGTGAGATGAGCAGCCGCGCGGCATCGAGGTTGCCGATCCGCGCCGCCACCATCAGCGGCGTATTGCCGTCGCGGTCCTTCAGGTCGATGCGCGCGCCCTTCTGCATCAGGAAGCCGACCCAGCTCAAGTCCCGCTCCTTGACGGCGATGTGGATCGCCCGCTCGCCCGTGTTGCCGTCGGGCGTGTCGATCAGGGTCGGCCCGCCCTTGTTCAATAGCTCCAGCGCCTTCGCGCCGTTGCGGTCACGCACCGCCTTCAGAAAGTTGAAGCTGTCGGAGAATTGCGCGAGCGCCGGCGTTGCCGCGGCCACCAGCGAAAGAGCAAGAAAAGCGCTTCGAAACGTCACGGTCAAACCCACCTGCACTTGATCCGTGCAGGTTAGCACAGCATTTCTGCCGGTGCGATGAACTTCCGCCCCTTCCTGCTTGCCGCAGCGCTGTCCTTGAGCGCCTGCACCGTTTCCGGCACCGACGAGCCGCCGCTAGCCGGCGCACGGATCGGCGGGCCGTTCTCGCTTGTGAACCAGGACGGCCGTGCGGTCACAGACCGGGACTATGCCGGCCGCTATCGGCTGATGTACTTCGGCTATGCCTATTGCCCGGACGTCTGCCCCGTCGACCTGCAGAAGCTGATGGCTGGCTATGCGCAGCTGGAAAAGACGGAGCCCAGCGTGGCGGCCAAGGTCGCGCCGATCTTCGTCAGCGTCGATCCGGAACGCGACAAGCCGGCGACGCTGAAGCAATATGTTTCGGCCTTTCATCCGAAGCTGACCGGCCTCACCGGCACGCCCGAGCAGATTGCAGCCACCGCCAAGGCCTATGCGATCATTTATTCGAAAGAAGAGCAACCGGGTGCCAGCGGCTATCTGATGAACCACAGCCGCTTGGCTTACCTGTTCGGGCCGGACGGAAAGCCGATCGCTCTGATCCCGCATGACGGTACGCCGGAAGCGATTGCAACCGAGCTGAAGCGCTGGGTCCGGTGAGCGAGCGCTTCTGGGAAGATCGCCCGCTTGAGGCCTTGGACCGCGCGCAATGGGAGGCCCTGTGCGACGGCTGCGGCAAATGCTGCGTCCACAAGTTGGAAGACGAAGTCACCGGCGAGCTGTTCCCGACCAATGTCGCGTGCAAGCTGCTCGACCGGCACAGCGGCCAATGCTCCGATTACCGCCATCGCCGCGCCTATGTGCCGGAATGCGTGCGGCTGACGCCCAAGCTGGCCGCCACGCTCGACTGGCTGCCGCCCACCTGCGCCTATAAGCTGCGTGCCGACGGCAAGCCGCTGCCCGACTGGCACCCGCTCAACAGCGGCGACCCGGATTCGGTGCACAAAGCGGGCATGTCGGTGCGCGGGTGGACGATATCCGAAACGGAAGCGGGCGAGCTTGAGGACCATATTCTCGAAGCCTGAGCCCCACTTCGGTGGCCGTCCCCTGCTCGTGGTACGGCATGCGAGCGCCCGCAAGATGCGGCTGCGAGTCGATCCGCGCGACGGCAGCGTGCGGCTGACGCTGCCCCGCCACGCCTCGCTGCGCCGCGCTTACGCCTGGGCGGAGGAGCAGAGGCCTTGGGTCGAGGAGCAACTGGCCAGGCGCACGGCCGGCACCCGGTTGGTGCCGGGCATGAGCCTGGACGTCGCCGGCGCGTCGCTGACGCTCCTTGCCGATCCAGGCCGCCGGACGGTTCGGCGAGAGGGTGACACGCTGCTGGTCCCGACCGACCGGGAGCTGTTCGAAGCGCGGGTGCTGCGCTGGCTGAAGGCCGAGGCGCGGCGCGTGCTGGAGGCGGAGACGCGCGCGGTGGCGAACAAGGCCGGCGTATCGATCGCGCGCGTGTCGGTCGGCGACACCCGCTCACGTTGGGGCAGCTGCTCGGCCAGCGGCGACATTCGCTATAGCTGGCGGTTGATCCTCGCGCCCGATTTCGTGCGGCGGTCCACGGTCGCGCACGAGGTGGCACACCGCGTGCACATGAATCACGGGCCGGCCTTCAAGGGACTGGAGCGCAAGTTGCTCGGCGAGTCACCTGCCGCCGCACGCGCCTGGCTACGGGCGTACGGCGCCGCGCTTCACGGATATGGCCGGTCTTGAGGAACGGTTTCGCGCCGGCGGTCTCTGACGGGCAGTTCTTCATCGGCGGGGTCTGGCTCTGACGGCGGCGGCCCGCGGCCGAGCGCCCGGTCGTAAAACTCCTCGTCCAGCTGTTCCTCGCCAGCCGGCGGCGGCTCGTCATAGGGGCGCGCGTCCGGCCTGACTGGATTGCCTGCCTCGTCCGTCAGCACCGGCTGCTCCGCCTCGCCGAAATAGGCTTCGGCATCGGGCTCCAGCTGCCATTCGGGCAGCGTGACCTTGGTCTCGAACTGTTCGACCGGCCGCTTGGCAGTCGCGACGCGCATGAAGGCGGCGAAGGCGCGCGCAGGCGCCGTGCCGCCCTGAAGACCCGGCACGACGCGGGCATCGTCGCGGCCCATCCAGACGCCCGTCGTCAGCCCGCTCGAAAAGCCGACAAACCAGCCATCCTTGTTGCTGCTCGTCGTGCCCGTCTTGCCCGCGACCGGCCGACCGATATTGGCGGCGCGACCCGTGCCGGCGGAAACTGCGCTTTGCATCAGATCGGTCATCTGCGCCGCAACCCAAGGCGCGACCAGCACCCGCGACGTGTCTGCCTCGTGGCGATAAAGGACGCGATTGCCGGTCGTGGTCACTCGGGTAATGCCATAGGGCACCACGGCGATACCCTTGGCCGCGACCGACGCAAATGCCCGCGTCATGTCGATCAGCCGTACGTCCGAGGTGCCGAGCACCATCGAGGGGTGAGTGTTGATCGGCGTGGTGATGCCGAACCGCCGCGCCATGTCCGCGATGGTGGCAGTGCCTACATCCTGGCCGATCTTCGCTGCGATCGTGTTGACTGAGTAAGTAAAGGCCGTGCGCAGGTTGATCGAGCCGGAATAGCGGCCCGTGCTGTTGCGGGGGCTCCAGCCGCCGATCGTCACCGGCTCATCGACCACCGTGTCGTCCGGTTTGTAGCCGGCCTCCAATGCGGAGAGGTAGACGAAGAGCTTAAAGGCCGAGCCGGGCTGGCGCGTCGCTTGGGTCGCGCGGTTGTAGATCGAGGTCACATAGTCCTTGCCGCCGATCATCGCGCGGACCGCGCCGTCGCGGTCGAGCGACACCAAGGCACCCTGCGCACTTCCGGGCGCATTGGCGCGGATCGCCGCCTGCGCCGCCTTCTGCATGCCCGGATCGAGCGTGGTCCAGACGTCCAACGGCTCGATCGTCTCGTCGATCAGCGTCTCAAGCTGGGGCAGCGCCCAATCGGTAAAGTAGCGGACGCTGTTCTCGTTCGCGTCCTCGTTGAGCCGCACCTTCACCCGCTCGGCGCCTTCCGCCTCGGCGCGGGTAATCACGCCATTCTCGACCATCGAGTTCAGCACCACGGTCGAGCGGCCGATCGCCGCCTCGGCGTCGGCCGTCGGCGAATATCGGGACGGCGCCTTGACCAAGCCGGCGATCACCGCCGCTTCGCTGAGGCTCAGCCGGTCGGCGCCGTGAGCGAAGAAGCGGCGGGACGCGGCGTCGATGCCGTAGGAGCCGCCGCCGAAATAGACCTTGTTCAAATAGAGTTCGAGGATCTGGTCCTTGGTGAATTTGCGCTCCATGGCGAGCGCCAACAGCCATTCACGCGCCTTGCGGCCGAAGGTTCGCGTATTGGTCAGGAAGACGTTGCGGGCGAGCTGCTGGGTGATCGTCGATCCGCCCTGCGCCCAATGGCCGCGTTCGATGCGGACTTTCACGGACCGGGCGATGCCGATCGGATCGACGCCGAGGTGCGAGCGGAAGCGCTTGTCTTCCACCGACACCATCGCGTCCTTCATCACCTGCGGGATCTCGTCGTAGCTCAGCCACTCGCCATAGCTCGGCCCCAGAGACACGAGCACGGAGCCGTCCGCCGCATGGACGCGTATCATCTGCCCGTTTGGCGAGGATTTGAGCTCAGAATAGGTCGGGAGCGTCGAGACCTGCAGATAGACTGCGACCACCAGCGCGACGAGCGTCACCAGCGCGCCCGCTCCGCCGGCGATCAGCAGCCGCTTGAAGATATTGCGAGGCCGGGTGGGCGGCGCCTTGCGCGGCGGTGACTTGGTTGGACGCGGGGGAGGGGCCATCGGGGTGCAGGCGGTTTAGTGAGTTCCCCGCCCTGTCACAAGGATGAACGGGACACTGTCCGCCCAATCGTCATCCTGAACTTCTTTCAGGATAAGCGTCGAGCCGCGGAGCATCGGACGCCCTATCCCGAAGAAGTTTGGGATGACGATGCTATGTCGTCATTCCTTCGGTTTGAAATCCAGTGACACGCTGTTGATGCAATAGCGCAGCCCTTCAGGCCCTGGCCCGTCCGGAAAGACATGGCCGAGATGGCCGTCGCAGCGGGCGCAGCGCACTTCGACGCGGCGCATGCCGTGACTCACATCCTCATGCTCGGTCACGGCGTCGGGCGCGAAGGGATGAGTAAAGCTCGGCCAGCCCGAGCCCGAGTCATATTTGGTGCTGCTCTCGAACAGATCGGCGCCGCAACCGGCGCAGCGATAAGTGCCCGCGGCCTTGTTGTCGTAGAGCGCACCAGTGAAGGCCCGCTCCGTGCCCGCTTCGCGCAGCACATGATATTGCTGGGGCGTCAGCCGCTGCCGCCACTCCGACTCGGGAAGGTTGAGCTTGTCCATGGCTGCGATGTGGGACAGCGGCGCCTAGCCTTCAATGGCTCACGCGCGTCACCCGCGCGAGCAAGGAAGCGAGCCCGGGCGCGAGTCTCATCAGCTTCACGAGTGCTGCGGCGCTGCCTGGCCGCTCGGCTGCTGCGAGAACCGCCGAGGCAATGGCGATCGGGCGACGAGTGCGGCCTGCGAGCCTGCGCTGAAAGGCCTGCGCCGTCTCGCCGCGTATCGCTCCCTCGCCGGCCATGACACCGCTGGCGAGCGCAATCCCCATGCCTTCGCCGGCAAGGGACGGGATCACGCCGGCCTGGTCGCCGAGCCGGTAAATGCCGCCTGACGTCTCGGCGGTGCGCCAGCCGTAAGGCACCGCGGCGATCGCATCGATCGGTGCATCTGCGGCGAGCCAGGCGAGCCGTTCGCCAAGGGCCGGCACCTCGCGCCCGATCTCCTGTAGCAGCGCCGCGGGGCCGCCCGCTTCGTTCAGCCGCGACTTCCGCACGGCGAGGCAGAGATTGCCGGTGCCGTCCTCCTGCAGCACCAGCCCCGCATAGCCGCGGTCGAAAAGGTGCAGCTCGATCGCTCCCTCGATCAGCTTGCTCAACGCCGTGGCAGGGCCGAGCCGGACCCGCAGTCCCACCGCGGGATCCGCGGCGAGTTTCGGCCGGGCAAGGCCGCGCAGGTCATGCTTGCCGGTGGCCAGCAGCAGCCGCTCGGCCCAGAACGCCTCATTGTCCGCTCGAATATGGCGTCCGTCCGCCTCGCGCACGTGCACGCCGCGCTCGACCATCGCGCCCGCCGCTTCCGCTTGCCGGAGCATGGCCGAGTCGAGCTGCCGCCGTGAGACGCCGAGCGCGGGCTCCGGCAGCGGCGCGCGCGTCGATCGCGTGCCGGAGAAAAGCCGCACCTCCCGAGCTTCCGCACCGGCAACTTCGACCCCCAGTCGCCCCAGCGCTGCCAGGCTCCGCCAACTCAAGAAGCCGCCGCATATGGCATCGCCGGTCTCGCGCTGACGTTCGAGCACCAGCGGCCGTGCGCCGGCGCGCGCAAGCGTGATCGCCGCGGCCGCACCGGCCGGCCCACCGCCAAGAATCAAAAGATCCGTTCGACGCACAGGCGGTAAGGGAATGCGCGGTAGACGCGGGCACTCACCCCGGCCTCGGCCAGGATCGGCTCCCATTCCTCGGGGCGGTAGGACCGAGCGATGGAGAGGGTGCCGTCCGCCTTCACCATCGGATGCCAGCGCATCAGCGTCGCGAGCAGGGGAAAGCCGGCATGAGGCAGCCAGTGCCGGTGCAGGTCGTTGACCAGCCAGCCCATGCGCGCTTGCGTGTCCATGAAACGGAGGAAGTCGACGAGCTGCGCATGCGTCATATGGTGCGCGACGAGGCTCGAGACGATCAGGTCCCACTGCTCTCCGGCCAGGTCCACATAGTCTCCGGTCACATAGCGGATCGGCATGTCCGGGGGCGTTGCCGCGCGCGCGGCGTGCTCGCTGCGCGGGTTGAGATCGACGCCGACGAGCTCGCAGGCGACATTGCGCCGCTGCGCCCAACGCGCGATGGTGCGGAGCATGTCGCCATGGCCGAAGCCGACATCAAGGAGGCGGAACGGCCGTCCTTCCGCGGCGCGCCGCACGAAGGAGAGCGTCGGCCGCGCAGCCATGGTGAGGCGGTTCACCTTCGCGAGATCGCCGATCACCGCCGCATAGGTTTCCGAGGACAGATCGTCCGCATCCATCTGCTCTTCGGCCAGAGAGCGGACGGCGAGGCTCATGCGCTCTTGAACCGGAACCCTTCGGCCGCGAGCCCCGGGCCGAACGCGATGGCAACCCCCGACTCGATCTCGCGCTTCAGCTGCCGGGCGAGCACGAACATTAGAGTCGAGGACGACATGTTGCCGTAGGCGCGCAGCACCTCGCGCGAATCGTCCAGCGCATCCGGCGGCAGCTGCAGCGCGTTTTCAACCGCATCGAGGATCGAACGCCCGCCCGCATGCACTGCCCATTGGTCGACGCCGCCATTGACGATCGCCTCGCGAACGTCCGGCTCCGCCAGCGCGGCACCGATCCGGCCCGGCACCTCGCCGGACAGATGCATGGCGAAGCCTTGGTCCGTGATGTCCCAGCGGATAAGCGAGTCAGACTCGGGCAGCGTCATTGAAAAGGGCTGGCCGAGCTCAAGACCCTCGCTCTCGGACGTGACCAGTGCCGCCGCCGCACCGTCGCCGAACTGCAGGCCAGCCAGCATCGATTCGATCTGATCCATCTCGTGCAGGTGCAGCGAGCAGATCTCGACCGTCACCACGAGCACGCGCGCTTTGGGTTCGGAGCGCAGAATATGCCGGGCCGACCGCAGCGCCACCACCGCCGCATAGCAGCCCATATAGCCGACCAGCAGCCGCTCGACGCCCGGCGAAAGCCCGAGCCGGCGTGCGATGATCTGGTCCACGCCTGGCGCCACGAAGCCGGTGCAGCTGGCGACTACCAGGTGCGTGACGTCATGAAGATCGGCCGGCAGTTCGCCGATTGCACGCAACGCAAGCTCAGGCGCGACGTTGCCATAGAGCCGCATCCGCTCAGCTGTCCCCGGGAGCGCCTCGCCGCCGTAGAAGCCGCCCGGCTCAGCCGGCGAGCCGCCGCACGGCGCTGGCGGCAGCACCGACCAGCGGTGCTGCAGGCCGCTGCGGCCGACCATCCGTTCGAACAGCTTCGCCTGCCGCGGATCCGGAATGCGCTTCAGCGCCCAGTCGAGAAACGGCTGGTGGATGTCCTGACCGGGCACGGCGGTGCCGATCGCATTGATAAAGGCCTGGGCCACGAACTGCTCTTTGTTGTGGATGAGAGACTCTGCCGCACAACGCGCCCGTTGGCTACACGGGCCCGGTGCGGTTAACTGGCGCCATGTCCAGCGCTCCCACGCCGATGATGGCGCAATATCTGCGTCTCAAGGCGGAAGCGGGCGATTGCCTGCTCTTCTACCGAATGGGCGATTTCTTCGAGCTGTTCTTCGACGATGCGAAGGCGGCGGCGGCAACGCTCGACATCGCGCTAACCGCACGCGGCGAGCATGATGGCGCGCCGATCCCGATGTGCGGAGTGCCGGTCCATGCGGCGGAAAGCTATCTCGCGCGGCTGATCAAGGCAGGGCACCGGGTCGCCATTGCCGAGCAGACCGAGTCGCCGGCAGCCGCCAAGGCGCGCGGTTCGAAGGCGCTGGTCGACCGCGCCATTGTCCGGTTCGTCACCGCCGGCACCCTCACCGAAGAAACGCTGTTGGATGCGCGAAAGTCCAATTGGCTGGTGGCACTGGCGGAAGTGGGGGGCGCCCTCGGCATCGCGGCGGCAGACATCTCGACCGGCCGCTTCGAGATTGCGGAGATTGCGCCCGATCTGCTCAACGCCGAACTCGCGCACTATGCCGCGGCCGAGGTGATCGCGCCGGAGGGGTGGAGCCGCTGCGACTGTGTCGAGCGGTCGCGGACCAGCTTTGACAGCGGCGCCGCGGAACGCCGGCTCTGCGGGCTGTTCGAAGTGGCGACGCTCGATGGGCTGGGCGGCTTCGGCCGTGCCGGGCTGGCGGCGGCGGGCGGGCTGGTCGCCTATCTCGAGCATGTTGGCAAGGGCGCGCTGCCCTTCCTCCAGCGGCCGCAGCAGCGCTCGCCGGCCGAGCATATGCTGATCGACGCGGCGACTCGCGAAAGCCTGGAGCTGACCCAGGCGCAGAGCGGCGGCCGAGCGGGCAGCCTGCTCGATTGCATCGACCGGACCGTCACCGGCGCCGGCGCACGCCTGCTCGCCGCCGATCTTGGTGCGCCGCTGACCAGCCGCCCGGCCATTCAGGGGCGGCTCGATCTGGTCACGCTGTTCCATGACGAGGGGCTGCGCCACGCCACCCGCGCCGCGATGCGCGCCATGCCGGACATTGGCCGTGCATTGGGTCGGCTGGTCGCCGGTCGGGGCGGGCCCCGCGACCTGGCGCAACTGCGCGACGGGTTGGCGGAGGCGCGCAGCCTGCGAGATCGGCTCGCGCGGATCGACCAGCCGCCGGCACTGCTCGCCCAGCTGCTGCCCGCGCTCCAAGGTCATTCCGAGCTGGTTGATCTCCTTGCCCGTGCCCTTGTGCCGAGCCCGCCGCTCGATGCGTCCCAAGGCGGCTATATCGCCGAAGGCTATGACGCTGCGCTGGACGAGCTGCGCGGCCTTGGCGGAGAGGGGCGCCGCGCCATCGCCGCGCTCGAGGCGCGCTATCGTGAGCAAACCGGCATCGCGACGCTCAAAATCCGCCACAATGGCGTGCTCGGCTATCATGTCGAGGTGCCCGCCCGCAGCGCCGACCGGCTGATGGCGCCTGACTCCGGCTTCACCCATCGCCAAAGTCTCGCCGGTGTCGTCCGCTTCAACGCGCCCGAACTGCACGAGCAGGCTATGCGCGTCACCCAGGCCGGGACGCACGCGCTCGCAGCGGAAGCGGCGCATCTCGAGGACCTGACTGCCCAAGCGCTGGCCCGGCGTGACGCCATTGCGGCAGCGGCCGATGCGATCGCCCGCCTGGACGTCGCGGCGGGGCTGGCTGAGCGGGCGGTCGAGGCGGGCTGGTGCCGTCCTACGCTGGTCGACCATCCCTGCCTTGAGATCGAGGCCGGCCGTCACCCCGTCGTCGAAGCCGCGGTGGCGAAGAGCGGCGCCCGCTTCGTCGCCAATGATTGCCGCTTGTCCGAAGACTCGCGCCTCTGGCTCGTCACCGGCCCGAACATGGGCGGCAAATCGACCTTCCTGCGTCAGAACGCGCTGATCTGCGTGCTCGCCCAGGCAGGCAGCTATGTCCCTGCTGCTTCGGCGACGCTCGGCCTGGTCGATCGGCTGTTCAGCCGCGTCGGCGCTTCCGACAATCTCGCGCGCGGCCGCTCCACCTTCATGGTCGAGATGGTCGAGACCGCTGCCATCCTGGCCCAGGCGACGCCGAACAGCTTCGTCATATTGGACGAGGTCGGGCGCGGCACGTCCACCTATGACGGCCTCGCCATCGCTTGGGCGGTGGTCGAGGCCGTGCACGAGAGCAATCGCTGCCGCTGCCTGTTCGCCACTCATTATCACGAACTGACGCGCCTCGCGGGCAAGCTGGACGCCCTGTCGCTCCACCATGTCCGCGCGCGAGAGTGGAAGGGCGACCTGGTGTTGTTGCACGAACTCGCCGACGGCGCCGCCGACCGCAGCTATGGCCTTGCCGTCGCCAAGCTCGCCGGCCTGCCGCAGCCGGTCCTCGCCCGCGCGCGCGAAGTGCTGAAGCGGCTGGAGTCAGGGCGCGAAAAAACCGGCGGCATCGCAGCCGGTCTTGACGACTTGCCCCTGTTCGCCGCCACCGCCCAGGCCGAAGAGGCACAATGCGACGCGATCCGCGCCGAGGTGGAAGCCCTCGACATCGACTCGCTTACGCCGCGGGAGGCACTGGAAACGCTGTACCGCCTCAAGGCGCTAGCGAGGGAGTGATCAACCCTTCTCCGTTCGGCCTGAGCTTGTCGAAGGCCTGCTCCTCTCTTCATGCCCCGGAAAGAAGGACCAGAGCTTCGACAAGCTCAGCTCAAACGGGGTTGGGTCCGGGACCAGGTCTGGAAGTGCAGCTGACGCCGGAAGCGCAAGCCCAGCGCTTCGTACAAGGCGATGGCCCCAGCATTGTCCGGATAGACGTGCAGGAACGCCGCATCGCCCTCGCTGACGATGCGGTCGATCAGCACGCGCATCAGCTTGCCGGCATAGCCGCGCCCGCGATGCTCCGGATGAGTGCAGACGGCGCTTACTTCGGTGAAGCCAGGCACCCGCATCCGCTGCCCGGCCATGGCGACCAGTCGCCCCTGCTCCCGCACGCCGATGAAGTGGCCCATCAGGTGGGTGTTCGCGAAGAACGGTCCCGGCTCGGTCATTGTTGCTAGTTCGAGCATCTCGGCCGCATCGGTGTCGCCGAGCAGTTGATAGAGGAAACCGTCCGGCAAGCCGGGCGATTGCTCCGCCACCATCTGGTTGACGATCGCCTGCTTCTGCAACGTCATGCCCGGAAGAGCCGCGACCGGCTCCGGCTCCACGGTGCCGATCACGCTGTCGCCCGCAAGCCAAGCAAGCGCTTCGCCATCGCCTGTCTCAGCTGCTGCGGCGAAAAGGTTGATCTCGGGCCGATAGCGGCGCGCCCGTTCATCACCGATCGACAGCCCAGATTGTCGCGTCGCCAGCGCATTCCAGACTGGCCGGTTGAGCGGATGTGCGCTCATCTCTCCCCCTTTCTGCTCCGTGCGCCTATGTAGCGTCTATGGCCAGCCGCATCGACTCCGTGCCTTACCGCCGTGCGATCATCGATCGACGGGCACTGGCGGAGCGCTTCGCGCAACTGGGAGGCGATGGCACCGCGCTCCGCCGGCAACTGGTCGATATCTTGAAGGGAGCGCTCGACCATGGCCGGACCGAGATTGCGGACCGCCTGCTGCTCAACCCTTCGCGCGGCCTGGAGGCGGCCGGCGCGCAGGCCTTTCTGATCGACCAGATTTTGCGCCTCACCTACGACTTCACCACGCAACGACTCTACCCCGCTAACAATCCAACGGCGGGCGAACGCATCGCGGTGCTGGCGGTCGGCGGCTATGGGCGCGGCGAAATGGCTCCACATTCGGACGTGGACATCGCCTTCCTCACCCCATGGAAGCAGACCGGCTGGGTCGAGCAGGTCATTGAGTCGATGCTCTACACCCTCTGGGACCTGGGGCTGAAAGTCGGCCACTCGAGCAGATCGCTCGACGATATGGTGCGGCTCGCCAAGTCGGACCTGACCATCCGCACCGCGCTGCTTGAAGCGCGCTTCGTCTGGGGCGACGAAGCGCTCAGCGGCGAAGCGGCGCAGCGCTTCCGCCGCGAGGTGGTTGCCGGCACCGATAAGGATTTTGTCGCCGCCAAACTCGAGGAGCGGAATGAGCGTCACCGGCGCATGGGCGACAGCCGCTATGTGGTCGAACCGAATGTCAAGGAAGGCAAGGGCGGCCTTCGCGACCTTCACGCGCTGTTCTGGATCGGCAAATATATCCACCGCGTCGACTCGGTCGCAGGGCTGGTGGACGCCGGACTCCTCAGCCGCGAGGAGCTTCATCAATTCCAGCGTGCCGAGAACTTCCTCTGGGCGGTGCGCTGCCATCTGCACATGGTCGCCGGGCGTGCCGAGGAGCGGCTGACCTTCGATTACCAGCGCGAGATCGCCGAGCGGATGCAATACGCGACGCGGCCCGGCAAATCCGCTGTCGAGCGCTTCATGCAATATTATTTCCTGCAGGCGAAGACGGTCGGCGACCTGACCGGGTTGTTCCTCGCCCACCTCGACGAGCAATTCGCCAGCCGCGGGCGTCGCTTCACCCTCGCTGCCATCCCCCGCCGCCCACGCAAGCTGAACGGCTTCAAGCTGGTGCGCGGCCGGCTCGCTTTGCCGTCGGACGACTTTCTCGAAGAAGACCCGGTGCGGCTGATCGAGATGTTCGCGCTAGCGGACAAGCATGGGCTGGAGATTCACCCCGCCGCGATCCGCTGCGCCCGGCGCGACGCGCGGCTGATCGATGCCAAGGTCCGCGCCGATCCGCGCGCCAACGGGCTGTTTCTTGACGTTTTGACGTCACCTCGCGACCCCGAAACAGTGCTGCGCTGGATGAACGAGGCCGGCGTGTTCGGCCGCTTCGTGCCGGATTTCGGCCGCGTCGTCGCGCAGACCCAGTTCGACATGTATCACCATTATACGGTCGACGAGCACACGATCCGCGCCATCGGCCTGCTGGCCCGGATCGAGAGCGGCGACCTCAAGGACGAGCATCCGATCGCGACGTCCGTCATACGGCAGATCGTGTCGCGACGCGTTCTTTACGTGGCCGTGCTGCTCCACGACATCGCCAAGGGCCGCGGCGGCGACCATAGCGTGCTCGGCGCCGAGATCGCGCTGTCGCTCTGTCCGCGCCTCGGTCTTTCGCCAGCGGAGACGGAAACGGTCGCCTGGCTGGTGCGGCACCACCTGTTGATGTCGGCGACCGCGTTCAAGCGCGACTTGTCGGATTTCAAGACGATCCTCGACTTTGCCGAGGCGGTGCAGAGCCCCGAGCGGCTCAAGCTGCTGCTGGTGCTCACGATCGTCGACATCCGCGCCGTAGGACCCGGCGTCTGGAATGGGTGGAAAAGGCAGTTGCTTGCCGACCTGTTCGACGGGGCCGAGGAAGTGCTCCGGCTCGGCCATAAGCAGACCGGCCGCAAGGAGCGGATCGAGGCGAAGCAGCGCGAGCTGCGGGCGCGCCTCGGCTGGGACGAAGCGCGCTTCGCCTCATTCGCCAAGCGTTTGCCGGAGCCCTATTGGGTGGCCGAGCCCGTCGACGTGCTCGAGCGCAACGCCCGGTCGATCGATGCAGCCGGATGGGAGGGGCTGCGGATCGACGCCGCGCCGGATCCGGAGCGCGGCGCGACTTTGGTCACCATCTATGCTAGCGACCATCCCGGCCTCTTCTACCGCATCGCCGGCGCGATCCATCTAGCCGGCGGCAGCATCATCGATGCGCGGATTCACACCACGCGCGACGGCATGGCCCTCGACAACTTCCTGGTGCAGGACCCGTTCGGCCGCCCGTTCGACGACGAAGCGCGGCTGAAGCGGCTCAAGGCCAGCGTCGAAGAAGCCCTGGTTAACCGCAGCGCGCTGACCGAACGTCTCTCCGCCAAGCCGTTGCCACGGCCCCGCGCCGACGCCTTTCCGATCGCCGCCAATGTCCTGATCGACAATCGTGCGTCGAACCGTTTCACCGTCATCGAAGTGAATGCGCGCGACCGCCCGGCGCTGCTCTATGCGCTCGCCTATGCCCTCTTCCAGTCGAAGGTGACGATCCATTCCGCCCATATCGCGACCTATGGCGAGCGCGCGGTCGACACTTTCTACGTGACCGACCTGTTGGGCGAGAAGATCGCGGCTCCGGCGCGCCTCAAGGCGCTCGAGAAGCGGCTGCTGGAAGCGGCCGAAGGGGCAGAAGCGGAGAAAGTTGCGGCCTAATCGTCATTGCGAGGAGCGACGCGACGAAGCAATCCAAGTGGCTTCGAGTGCCGCACTGGATTGCTTCGCTTCGCTCGCAATGACGATTACCTCTTCTCCCGGCTCAGCCGCGTCATCAGGATCGCGGCGCGTTTGGCTTGGCGGCGGATGCTGTCGAGATCGACGGTTTCGCCAAGCGCGTGCGCACCTTCGCCGCTGGTGCCGAGCCCGACCAGACCGTCCACATCCTTGGCGACAAAGGCGATGTCGCCCGCGCCGCGCCGCAGCGGATCGAGCGCCGGCATCTCCTTCAGCCCCAGGTCTTGGTTCACGACATTGAGCCTGGCGAGCAGCTCCTTGGCGCCTTGGGTCGGCGCCATCGCCGGATAGCCTTGATCGAAGCTGATCTCGGCCTTGGCGCCGGGAAAACTGCGCGCGACGATCGCCTTCATCTTCTCCTGCACGCGCGTGGTCTGTTCGTCGGCAAGCGTGCGCATGTCGCCACGGGCGATGGCGATTTGCGGGATGATGTTGGTCTTGCCGGCCGCAGTTCCGCGGATCTGGTCCTTGTCCAGCTCGGCCCGTTCGCCGCCCAGCAGCAGGCCGACATTATAGGTCAGGTTCTGTTCGGGCAGTTCTTTGCGGAAGGCCGTGATGATCTGGGAGGCAGCGTAGATCGCGCCGTCGCCGGCCCGCTCCGAGAAAATGCCGCTGGAATGGCCGCCCTGCGCCGTCACCTTGAGGGTCCAGCTCGACGATGAGCGGCGTGCGATCGAGCCCCAGTCCTGGCCGTCGATCACCACCAGACCTTCGAAGTCGAGCGCGACATCGGCACGTTTGCCGGCCGCGATCAGGTCGCGGCGGGCGATTTCGACCGGTTCGCCGACATCCTCTTCATCACCCGTGAGCACCACTTCGACATCGGCGTCCTTGAGCGTGCCGGCCGCCTGCATCGCCCTCAATGCCGCCACCATCACGACCATGCCGCCCTTGTCATCGTCGATGCCGGGCCCCTCGGCCTTGTTGTCGTCGATGCGGCGGAAGCGCTGGAACGGCGAATCGGCCTCGAACACGGTGTCGAGATGGCCGATCAGCAGCAGGCGCTTGCCCCGGCCATTGCCCTTGTGCGTGGCGACGATGTGCCCGGCGCGCTTAGCCTCAGTCATCGGCACCCATTTCACATCGAAGCCAAGCGGCTCCAACTCCGCGCGCATCATCTCGCCGGCTTTCGTCACGCCCTCGATGTTCAGCGATCCGGAGTTCTGGTTGACGAGCTTTTCGAGCAGGGCGACCGACCGGCCATGCTCCGCATCAACGGTCGCGCTCATCTTGCGTTCGGCAGCCGTCAGCGCAGCGGCAGCGGGTGTGGCGAGGGCGGTGAGCAGCAGGGCGATGGCGATCTTCTTCATGGGCTCTTCCTAACCGCCCCTGTGGAGCGAAGTCGAGACACGCACTTACGTCCCCTCCGTTCCGGGGTTAGGGTGCGCCCGGCTGAAGAGGGGAGATTGGCATGGGCAAGGTGTGGCTCGGCATCGGAGGTCTGGCGCTCGCCCTGCCGCTGCTTGCTCCCTCAGGGGCGCAGTCCCAAGAGGCCGCCGATCAGCTGAAGAAGCTGGAGCCCTCATATCAGTCGGCCAATGGCTGCAAGGCGCCGGTAGCCGGCTCGCCGGCCAAGGCGATGCCGTTGATCGACGGGCTTGCCAAGGTGCACTTCCCGCTTTCCTTGGCGAGTGCGGAGGCGCAGCGTTACTTCGATCAGGGTTTGGCGCTGATCTACGGCTTCGAATATGAAAAGGCCCAGCGGAGCTTCGCACGCGGGAGCGCGATCGATCCGGACTGCGCCATGTGCCGCTGGGGCGAGGCGCTGGCGCTCGGACCCCATCAGAACAGCGGGCCTGCCGATCCGGCGAAGATCGAAAGGGCGCGCGGGCTCGTCGAACAGGCGCTGAAAGGCAGGCTGAACCCGCTCGAACGCGGTCTCGCCGAAGCGCTCGCCGCGCGCTATGCGCCCGCGCCGCCGGCCGATGACAAGCTGGCGGTGCATGGCGTCGCCTATGCCGAGGCGCTGGCGCGACTGGCCGAGGCTCATCCCGCGGACGATGTCGTGCTGGTGCTCGCCGGCCAAGCGGCAATGGAAGTCAGGCCTTGGGACTATTGGCAGGCGGACCGACGCACGCCGCTGCCTTGGGGCGGCCGCGCGCTAAAGCTGATCGAGACGGTGCTGGCGCGCAATCCCGACCAGCCTCAGGCACAGCACCTCTACATTCACCTGACCGAAGCTTCGTTGCAGCCTGGCAAGGCCGAGCGCGCGGCCGATATGCTCGAAGTGGCGGCGCCCGCTTCCGCCCACCTCGTCCATATGCCGAGCCATACCTATTACCGGGTCGGCCGGTTCGACGCGGCGATCCGGGCCAACAAGCGCGCGATCCAGGTCGATGACGCCATGGCGTCAAGGCTGAACGAGGCGAAGCCCTTTTACGGCTATTTCCGCCACCACAGCCATTTCATCGTATCGGCGGCCGAACAGGTCGGCGATGCGGCGACGGCCTTGTCAGCGGCGGCCCAGCTCGAGGCCGCATCGGGCGCCCATCCGCGCGGACCGGTTTTCGCCCAGGTGCTGCTCGCCACGGCGCTGCAGGCGCGCGCGCAGTTCGGCACGGCGGCCGATCTGTTGAAGCTGCCGGAGCCGCATGCCGGTCAGCCGGTGCTGCGCCAGATCTGGCGTTCGCTCCGCGCCGAAGCGCTCGCCCGCGAGAACCGCCTTGCCGAGGCGCGGCAGGAGATCTTCCTGATGCGGCGCGAGCGGATGCGCGACAAGCCGGACGAGGAAGCGCTGCCGCTCATCCGCATCGCCGAGCATATGGCGATCGGCCGCATCAACTTCGCGACGCGCAACTACCAGGGCGCGGCGAGCCGTTTTGCCAGAGCGGCCAAGGCGGATGCGGCGCTGCCCTATCGCGAGCCCCCGGCCTGGCACCATCCGCCCGAAGCCGCACTCGGCGCCGCGTTGTTCAAGGCAGGCGATGCGCGCCGGGCCAAGGCCGCGTTCGACCGCGCGCTGCTCCGCCGTCCCGGCAGCGCCTGGGCGCTTTGGGGACGCGCTCAGGCCGAGGCCGGCCTTGGCCGGGACAATCGCGCGACGCTGGCGGAGGTGGAGAAACGCTGGAGCGGCGACCGGAAATGGCTGGTGTTGGAGCGATTGTGACAGCCTCGTCATTGCGAGCGCAGCGAAGCAATCCAGCTTCAGCGCGGCTGGATTGCTTGGTCGCTTTGGCTCCTCGCAATGACGAGGTCACGGCTGACCTTGCTTTGTTCATACTTCTCCCCCATATGGCCGGTGCGCACGGGGCTCGGCCCCGATGGTCTGGCAGCGTGAACAGCTCTTGTGAGAGCCCGGCCGGAACCGCTTAGCGCCTCCCTGCAACAGGCTTCCCTTTTCACGCGGGTTGTCAGAACAACCCCGCGTCTCGCGGCTGCGCAGCCTTGCGCGCCGCCAAGCGCATATTGCGAGTATTTCATGACCAAGTTTACCGACCTCGGCCTTGTCGAGCCCTTGACCAAGGCGCTTGCCGCCAAGGGCTATACCGTGCCGACTCCGATCCAGACCCAGGCGATCCCGCCGCTGCTCCAGGGCCGCGACCTGTGCGGCATCGCCCAGACCGGCACCGGCAAGACGGCGGCATTCGCGCTGCCAAGCCTCGACTATTTCGCGCGTCACCCCAAGCCCCGGCCGCTCCAGGGCTGCCGCATGCTCGTCCTCTCGCCGACTCGCGAGCTGGCCGCGCAGATCGCCGACAGCTTCCGCGACTATGCGCGCTTCATGCGTGTGTCGGTCGAGACGGTGTTCGGCGGCGTGCCGATCGGCAAGCAGATCAACAAGCTGCGGGGCGGCGTCGACGTGCTCGTCGCCACGCCCGGCCGCCTGCTCGACCTGATCGACCAGCGTGCGCTGACTTTGCGCGATGTCGAGATCTTCGTGCTCGACGAGGCTGACCAGATGCTCGACCTGGGCTTCATCCACGCGCTGAAGCGCATCGACAAGATGCTGCCCAAGCAGCGCCAGAGCCTGTTCTTTTCGGCCACCATGCCGAAGACGATCGCGGAGCTCGGCGACCGCTTCCTGACCGATCCGGTCAAGGTCGCGGTGACGCCGGTCGCCTCGACCGCGGAGCGGGTCGAGCAGTTCGTCACCTTCGTCAACCAGGCGGAAAAAACGGCGCTGCTGACGCTGACGCTCAAGTCCAAAGACATCGACCGCGCGCTCGTCTTTACCCGCACCAAGCATGGCGCGGACAAAGTGGTTCGCAACCTGCAGGCGGCTGGCATCGGCTGTGCCGCTATTCACGGCAACAAGAGCCAACCGCAGCGGACCCAGGCGCTGCAGGCCTTCCGTTCGGGCGAGATCAAGATCCTCGTCGCGACCGACATCGCCGCGCGCGGCATCGACGTGTCGGGCGTCAGCCATGTGTTCAACTACGAGCTGCCGAACGTGGCCGAGCAATATGTCCACCGCATCGGCCGCACGGCGCGCGCTGGCAAGAGCGGCATCGCGATCGCCTTTGTCGATGGCGAGGAACGCACTTATCTGAAGCAGATCGAGCGTCTCACCCGCGTGGCGCTGCAGCCGGTACCGCTGCCGGAAGGCTTCGAAAAGGCCAAGGCTTTGCTGCCCAAGCCGGTTCAGGCCAAGCCGACTGCCCAGCGCCGGCACGACGAGCAGCGCGCGCGGCCCGCGGGCGACCGTCCGCACCGCCCGTTCCGCCGCCGCAGCGGCAGCGTCGGGGCGCATAAGGGCGCGGTGAAGCGGGCGGGCTGATCGCCGCTTGATTTAAGGTGCGATGCCAATAGGAACTGCGTCCGGGCGGGGGCCCAATCCCGGCCGGACGCAAGTTCGGCTCCGCAGGACGTTCCATGGCCGATCAGAACGGCGCCTTTTCCATTTCGCCGAACGACCGCTTTCAGCTGCTCGTCAACGCCGTGACCGATTACGCGATCTACATGCTGGATCGCGAAGGCAAGGTCGCGACCTGGAATCCCGGCGCCCAACGATTCAAGGGCTACAGCGCCGACGAGATCATCGGGCATCATTTCTCGCGGTTCTTCACGCCCGAGGATCTGGCGACGCGCCTGCCCTGGCGCGCGCTGGAGACTGCCGCGCGCGAAGGACGCTTCGAGGCCGAAGGCTGGCGCGTCCGCAAGGACGGACGGCGCTTCTGGGCGCATGTGGTCCTCGATCCAGTCAAATCACCCGATGGAGAGGTGATCGGCTTCGCCAAGATCACCCGGGACATCACCGAGCGGAAGGAGGCGGAGCGAGCGCTGCACGAAAGCGAGCAGCGCTTCCGCATGCTGGTCCAGGGCGTGCGCGATTACGCCATCTACATGCTCGACACGCAGGGCATCATCACCAACTGGAATTCCGGCGCCGAGGTCATCAAGGGCTATACGGCCGAGCAGATCGTCGGAAAGCATTTCTCGATCTTCTACACCGATGAGGACCGCGCCGCCGGCATTCCCGAGCGCGCGCTGGCCACCGCACTGCGCGAGGGCAAGTACGAGACCGAGGCATGGCGCAAGCGCATCGACGGAAGTCTGTTCTGGGCCAGCGTGGTCATCGATCCGATCTTCGACGACCAGGGCAATCATATCGGGTTCGGGAAGATCACGCGCGACGTCACCGACCGGAAGCGCGCCGAGGAAGAGCTGGAAGTCACCCGGGCCGCGCTCGCCCAGTCGCAAAAGCTCCAGGCCTTGGGTGAGCTGACCGGCGGCATCGCCCATGATTTTAACAATCTGATCACCGTGATCCGCGGCTCGGCCGAACTGCTTGGCCGCGAAGGGCTGAGCGAAGAGCGCCGGCAGCGCTACGTCGAGGCGATCGTCTCCACGGCGGACCGCGCGGCGACCCTGACCAGCCATTTGCTCGCCTTCAGCCGCCGCCAGGCGCTGCAGCCGGAAGTGCTCGACCTGAACGTCCGGCTGGACGCGTTCGCCGATGTGCTTGCCCGCACGCTCGGCTCGACGATCGAGGTGCGGCTGGATCTTCAGCCCGGCCTTTGGCTGATCGAGGCCGACCCGACCCAACTGGAAACCGCCCTGCTGAACGCGGCGATAAACGCCCGCGACGCAATGCCAGACGGCGGCACCATAACCCTGTCGACGGCGAACCGGCCGGGCGAAGAGGATTTCGTCTGCGTCGCGGTGCAGGACAATGGCTGGGGCATGCCCGCCGAGGTGAGCGAGCGGGCCTTCGAACCCTTTTTCACGACGAAGCCGACCGGCAAGGGCACTGGACTGGGCCTGTCGCAGATACACGGGTTCGCGGCACAGACCGGCGGGCGGGCGGAGATCGAGTCCCGCGAAGGCGAGGGGACAACCGTGCGCCTGTTGCTGCCGCGAAGCCATGCTGCGTTGAGTTCGGCGATTACCGAGACGGAACTGCCCGAGCTTCCGAACGGCCTGACCGTGCTGCTGGTCGAGGACAATGAGCAGGTCAGCGCCTTTGCCCGCCAGTTGCTCGAGGATCTGGACTTCAAGGTGCAGTCCGCCTCGTCCGGCGACGAAGCGCTTGCGTTGTTGAAGGGCAGTTCCGTCGATCTCGTCTTCAGCGATGTCGTAATGCCCGGGTTGAGCGGCATCGAACTTGCTAAGCGGCTGCGCGAGGATGCGCCGGCGCTGCCGGTGCTGCTGGCGACTGGCTATAGCGCCGATGTACTCAAAGGCGATGCGCGCGACTTCGAACTGGTGCGCAAACCCTATAGTCGCGATGCGCTGGTCGAAGCGCTGGCGCGGACGCTGGCTAAGCCGCCTGCAGCGCGCGCGGAAGCTTGAAGATCATATTCTCCTGAGCGGTCTCGACCTGCTCCTCCTCGATCGCGAACTGCTCCGCCAGCCGCGCGACCACTTCGCGGACCAGCAACTCGGGTGCCGAAGCGCCGGCGGTCAGGCCAAGAATCTTCACGCCGTCGAGCCAGGCGAAGTCGACATCGGATCCGCGCTGCACGAGCATCGCCCGCGTGCCAGCCCGTTCGGCCGCTTCAACCAGCCGCAGTGAGTTGGAGCTGTTCGGTGCGCCAATGACCAGCATCGCGTCGCAAAGGGGTGCTATCGCCTTGACCGCCGCCTGACGGTTGGAAGTGGCATAGCAGATATCCTCGCCGCGCGGGCCGGCAATGCTCGGGAAGCGGGTCTTCAGCGCGGAAATGATCTCGGCCGTATCGTCCACCGACAATGTCGTCTGGGTAAGGAATGCCAGATTGTTGGGATCGGTCGGAGCGAGCGCCGCCACATCCTCGACCGTTTCCACCAGAGTCATCACGCCCTCAGGCACTTGGCCGAAGGTGCCGATCACTTCGGGATGGCCGCGATGGCCGATGAAGAGGATGTGCCTTCCCGCCTGCACAAGCTTTTCGGCTTGGCTGTGCACCTTGGAGACGAGCGGGCAGGTCGCGTCGAGATACTGCAATCGGCGCGCCTCGGCTTCCGCCGGCACCGACTTGGGCACGCCATGGGCCGAGAAGATCACAGGCGCGGAATCCGGCACTTCGTCCAGCTCGTCCACAAATACTGCGCCCTTCGCCCGCAGCGCATCGACGACGAAGCGGTTGTGCACGATCTCGTGACGTACATAGACGGGCGCGCCGAACCGCTCGATTGCGAGCTCGACGATCCGGATCGCGCGGTCCACGCCGGCGCAAAAGCCGCGCGGGGCGGCAATCAGCAGCTTCAGGGGAGGAAGGGAGGCCATGCCTGCGCTCAGATAAGCGATTGCTTGCCTGCATCAAAGCGCCTTCCTATGGATTTCGCCAACTCTTCGCCCAGAGGAACGATCTTTGTCGCTTCGCACCCTGTCTGCCGCTGCCCTTCTCTTGACGCTCGGCGCCTGCGCCAGCCGCGAAGGCGAGATCACAAACGGGGGCGTGCTCGCCGCGCGTTCGGCCTGCCCGGCGGTGGGCATCCCTGCCCACACCGGCGACATTACCTTGTTCGACCCGCCGCAAAGCCGCGACGCGCGCGCGATCGATGTGACCGCCGTCATCACCAATCTGCGCACCAGCTGCGATGAGAGCGGCGCTGAGGTGGTGGCGACCACCACCTTCGACGTGCAGGCCCGCCGCCGAGATGCGACAGCGCCGCGCGAGGTCGTGCTTCCCTATTTCGTGACCATCGTGCGCGGCGGCAATGTCGTCGTCGCCAAGCGGATAAGCCGCGTCGCGATCAGCTTCGCCGCGGGCCAGGACCGCGCCACCGCCTCGGCTCAAGGGTCGAGCGTGATTGCCCGTGCCGCCGCCACTTTGCCCGAGGATGTGCGCAAGCAGATCACGCGCCGTCGGCGGGCGGGCGACGAGGATGCCGCCGTCGATCCGATGAGCGAGCCGGGCGTCCGCGCGGCCGTGGCGCGCGCAAGCTTCGAACTGCTCGTCGGCTTCCAGCTGACGCCCGACCAGCTGCAATATAACGTGACCCGCTAAACGCGTGGCTTCCGGGGCGGATATCGCGCTCGCTCACGCTCTGGCTGACGCGAGTGGCGCAGCGATCCGGCCCTACTTCCGCGCAGCGTTCGACCAGGAAGTAAAAGGAGACGCGTCGCCGGTCACCCAAGCCGATCAAGAAGCGGAGGCGGCGATCCGCACGCTACTCAACCGCGAACGGCCGCGCGACGGCATTATCGGCGAGGAATATGGCGAAGAGCGTAGCGATGCGGAGCGGGTCTGGGTGCTCGACCCGATCGACGGCACACGGTCCTTCATTGCCGGCCGCCCCATCTTCGGCACGCTGATCGCGCTGCTGGAGCAAGGCCGGCCGGTGCTGGGCGTGATCGACCAGCCCATCTCCAGAGAGCGCTGGATCGGCGCCGCAGGGCATCCCACCTTCTTCAACGGCAAGCCGGCTAAGACTCGCAAAGGCCGCAGTCTCGGCCAAGCGATCTTCGCCACCACCGCGCCGTGGTTCTGCCCGCCATTCGATGCACTGCGCGGCGCCACAGGAGACACGCTACTCGGGGGCGATTGCTATAACTACGCCCTGCTCGCATCGGGCCAGGTCGACCTAGTGGTCGAACAAGGCCTTCAGCTCTACGACTATGCCGCGTTGGTGCCGGTGGTCGAAGGCGCGGGCGGGCGCATGACCGATTGGTCGGGCTCGACCCTTCAGCAAGGTAGCGGCGGTCAGGTGATCGCCGCCGCCGACCAGGCCTTGCTCGAGCAGGTGTTGCCCCTGCTGCAGTCATCCCGGAACTGAAACGATCGGGCGGAGGTTGTCCCTGCCATGCGCGCCTTCGCGACCCTGCTTGAACGGCTGGTCTATACGCGGTCGCGCAACGCCAAGCTGAAGCTGATCGGCGACTATCTTCGCGCAACGCCGGATCCCGACCGCGGCTGGGCGCTCGCTGCCTTGACCGGCGATCTCGACCTGCCCGCCGTTAAGCCCGCGCTGATCCGCGCCTTGGTCGAAGAGCGGGTGGACCCCACCCTGTTCTGGCTCAGCCGCGACTATGTCGGCGACACCGCGGAGACGGTCTCGCTCATCTGGCCGCGGCCCGAGCGGGTACCCGACACGCCGCTCGATCTGTCGCTCGGCGCAGTGGTGGAGCGACTCCGTGCCCTGTCCCGCTCCGAGGCGCCGGGCGTGCTCGCCACTCATCTCGATCGGATGGAGCCCGAAGAGCGGTTCGCCCTGCTCAAGATGGCGACGGGAGCGCTCCGCGTCGGCGTAACGGCGCGGCTCGCCAAGACCGCGCTCGCCGAGGCGTTCGGGCTTGATGTCGCGGCAGTCGAGGAGGTTTGGCACGGCATCGGCCCGCCCTATCCGACGCTGTTCGCCTGGGCGGAAGGTCAAGCGCCGCAGCCGCTCGCTTCCGAGCTGCCGGTTTTCCGGCCGTTCATGCTCGCCCATGGCTTGGAAGATCTGCGCGTCGACATGGCCGACTATGCGGCTGAGTGGAAATGGGACGGCATTCGCGTCCAGCTCGTTCATGCCGGCGGCGAGACGCGGCTCTACAGCCGCGCCGGCGACGACATCACCCGCGGCTTTCCCGAGATCGCCGCCGCCTTCCGCACCCCCGGCGTGCTCGACGGCGAACTGATGGTAAAGGGGGAAGCGCAGGGCGCCGACGAGCATGGCGGCGCGGCGGCGAGCTTCAATGCGCTCCAGCAGCGGCTCAACCGGAAGGCGGTCACGGGCAAGATGCTGTCCGACTATCCCGCCTTTGTCCGCCTCTACGACATCCTGTTCGACGGCGCCGAGGATGTGCGCGAGCTGCCCTGGACGGCCCGCCGGCAGCGGCTCGAAGCCTTTGCTGCCGCACTCGATCCGGACCGGTTCGACGTCTCCAATCTAATCGAGGCGGAGGATTTCACCACGCTCGAAGCTATTCGCGCCGGGGCCCGCGACGCCGCAATCGAAGGCGTGATGCTGAAGCGTCGCGACAGCCCCTATGTCGCGGGAAGGCGCGTCGGCCTTTGGTACAAGTGGAAGCGCGATCCGCTCACCGCCGATTGCGTCGTCATGTACGCTCAGCGCGGCAATGGCCGCCGCTCGTCCTTCTACTCCGACTTCACCTTCGGCTGCTGGACGGAAGAAGGCGAGTTGCTGCCGGTCGGCAAGGCCTATTCGGGCGTCACCGACGAGGAGCTGAAATGGCTTGATCGCTGGGTGCGCAAGCACACGGTCCAGCGCTTCGGCCCTGTGCGTGAGGTGGAGAAGAGCCTAGTGTTCGAAGTCGCCTTCGACTCGATACATAGCTCGAGCCGGCACAAGTCCGGCGTGGCGATGCGCTTTCCCCGCATCGCCCGCATCCGCACCGACAAGCCCGCCGCCGAAGCGGACCGGGTGGACACGCTTCGGCGGCTGGTGACCTGAGGATCAGGGCAGGGCGACGAAGGATTCCACATGCGCCAGGACCGGCGAGACCGGCGCATAGAAGGTGGATGCGTCGGCGTTGACCGTCGCATAGGCGGCGCTGTTGGTTGCGACCGGCATTTGGAAACCATAGCCGGGGGTAATCAGCTGGCTGAGTGTATCCGGAGAATCGGGGTCCGGGATCAGCGAACGCAGCGTCGGCGTGTTGGACAGGTCGATATTCCCCGTGTCGATCAGGCCGGTGACGTTCTTGAGCACCACGTCCTCGGCGATGTTCCCCTTCAACGTCAGGCTGCTGCTGTTCTCGGCCCGTATCCAGAGATATTCGGGGTCGCCGCTCTGCGACACCAGGGTGTTGCCCGTGATTTGGCCGCCATGAAGGCCGTTCACCGTCAGGCCATTCCATGCGCTGTGGCTGTAGATCAGATTATTCTGAATATTGAAGTTCTTGTAGCCGAGCGTGCCGGGGTCCCAGATGAAGATGCCCTGCACCCCGCCGACCCCCTCACCGCTGGTCGCGCCGGGCGCAATTACGTTGTTGCGGATCGTTACGTTGCTGGAGCCGACCGTCTGGCCGGTGTTCCAGAACTGGATGCCGTCGGCATGATCTCCCGCGATGGGGCGGAAGTCGGTCATGCTGTTGGCGTCGATCATCATGCCATTGTTGCCGGCGGCGAGAATACCGTCGGAGCGGATGGTCTTGAAGCTGTTCGACTGCAGCGTGGCATTGGTGCTTGCCTGGACGAAAATGCCGCGAAACAGCTCGGAAAAATTGGAGAGATCGGCGCGAAAGTTGGTGACAGCCGACACGACCATGCCGACACCGTCGTTGGTTGGGTCATTGTCGCGCGAGCCATGGATCTGCACACCGTTCAACCGGATGTTGCTCGAGTCGCGGATCCAGTTAAGCTGCGTGAACTCCTTGGACTCGCCCGCATTCAACGCTCGGCCGAGATCAAGGCCCTTGAAGGTGATGTTCGACGATTTGGAGACGAACAGCCCGTCCATGTGCGCGCGATTGCTCCAGGAAGAGGCCTGGAGCGTAACGTTCGACGCATAGTTCCGGTTGTAGATGCTGACATTGCCGTAGTTCCCGGCCGCCAGCATGATCGTGTCGCCGCCGACCGCAGTCGAAAGCGCGGTCTGCAGCTGGGCTGCATTGGTAACGTTGATAATGGCCATGAGTCGTCCCCCCGGACGGCCGCGTATGCGGCGGGTTGCTGAATCGGCACAGCGCCGAGATTGGATCGAAGGTATCGCGCACTCGGAACGCTAATCGGGAACCCCCCGACAGGTTCGAGTGAGCACGAAGTTCTTTATGCTTGTTGTGCCGCCCCCGCGACATGTCACCGGCGCTAGAGAGCGCCCGGTTAACGCACGACTACAAAGCGCCGAGACGTGCCCCTCAAGCGGCGAGCGGCGGAACTAAGCCGTTCAATATGCAGTCTTTTGGAACGCCAGCGTGACAACCGTACGCATCAATATGTAGAGGTCGAGCAGGACCGACCAATTCTCGATATAGTAAAGGTCGTGCTCGAGCCGCTTGAGCAGCTTCTCTTCCGTGTCGGTCTCGCCGCGCCAGCCATGAACCTGCGCCCAGCCGGTCATCCCGGGCTTCACCTTGTGCCGCGCCGCATAGTGGGAGACCACGTCGGAAAAGACGCGATCGCCCGCCTTGGTGGACGGCGCGTGGGGACGTGGACCGACCAGCGACATTTCGCCGGTCATGACGTTGAACAGCTGCGGCAGTTCGTCGAGACTGGTGCGGCGCAGAATGCGGCCGACGCGCGTGATCCGGTCATCGTCCTTGCGCGCCTGGGTGATGCCGTCCGCCTCGCAGCGGTCGGCCCGCATCGAGCGGAACTTCCAGATGCGGAACCGCTGATTGTTGAAACCCTCGCGGTCCTGCCGGAAGAAGACCGGGCCAGGGCTGTCGAGCTTGATCGCGATCGCAATGATCGCGAATAGCGGCAGCACGAAGATCAAGCCGATGCTGGTCAGCACCAGATCCTCGATCCGTTTGACGATTTGGTCGAAGCCTGAAATCGGCCGTTCGAACAGCGTCATCACCGGCAGGTCGCCGAGCAGGACTACTGGGCGCTGCGAGAAGGCGAAGGTGGCGAGGTCCGGCGCCAGGCGGATCCGGACCGGCGTGATGGCAAGCTCGGCGACGACTTCCTGCAGGCGCTTTTCGGCCGACCATGGCAGGGCGACGATCACCTGGTCGATCTCGCCTTGCCGGATATGCCCGATCAGGTCAGACAGATTGCCGTAGAGCGGCAGATGCACTTCGCGCTCGGGCAACCGCTCCGGCAGCCGGTCGTCGAAAAAGCCGAGCAGGTCGATTGTCAGCTTTTCGTTGCCGAGAATATATTTGGCCAGGCGGTCGCCTTGCGAGCCCGCGCCAAAAATCGCCACGCGGTGGTTGAACACGCCCTGTTTCTTAAGGCGCTGCATCCACATCGTGCCCGCCGCACGTACGCCGAGCAAAGCGGCCGCGCCGGTGCCGAACCAGGTCAGCGCCCAGGCGCGCGAGAAATCCTCCGACACTTTGAGCAAAAAGCCCAAAGTCATCAAGAACATGCCGGTCGAAAGCCAGGCGGTCATTACGCGCGTCCAGCCGGTCCGGACGGAAAAGCGGGTATCGATATCGTAGCAGCCGGTCACCTCGGCCAGCGCCGCGTAGAACAGACAGGCGATTAGTGCGGCATTGCTATAGGCGGCCTCCATGCCGCGCGGGATCAGCTCGAGCGCGAAGCCCGCCGCGAGCCAGGCCGTTGCACCGACGGCAAGCATTTCGACCGCCCGAAGCCCGAGAATGCCGACCTCCAGAAGCACCGGCGAGCGCGAAGCACTCGACCGGGCGATACCGGTCGAGGCGCTTTCGGCGGCGGTGATGGTCGGTTCTTGCAGCATCAATCCCCTGTTCCGCGCCCCTGATCGGCCGCCGCGGACTTTCGGTCAGGCGGCGCTCGCCAGCTGGCGCGCTTTTTCTGTCGTGACGAGCGCGGGCCGATAGGCCGGCGGGACGGCCCGGATCAGATCGGCGGCGAAGCGCGCGTTCATCGCAAAGCCCGCCTTCGCATCCGCTTGCATGTTGGAGATGCGGACCAGTACGCCATCAGGAATAATACCCGCAAGAGCGGTGCGGAAGCGCATCCGCCGCTGTTCGCCATTGTCGACCGGCAGATATTCGCCGACGCGAGTCCAATAGCTGATGCGTTCTTCACGGCCGGGCGAGACGGCGACCAGGTCGCGTCCGGGGATTGCAACGCCACCTGCAAGGGGCAGAGCGGTGGGCCGGCTTTCGGTCACCTCAAAGCCGAAGGCCGGATAGCAAACCTCCGGCCGATGCAGTTGCAGCGTGTCGCTCTGCGTGTTGCCATAAGCGATCAGCAGCATGATTAGGCTTTCGTCCGGCCCGGCATACATGCGCGTGACCGTCTGGTTGTACAGCTTGGCCGCGAGGCTGTCCTCGCTTTGCGGTGCCAATACCCCGTCGCTGTCGCGCATCTCCCATTGCCCAAAGGCGCGAGGGATGCCGTTGTCCAGCTTTTGGCCCTCGGCCAGCAGCGAGACCCGGCGGTTCGGGCGCAACACTTCGGCGGTCGCCGCCGTCGCCAGGCAAGCGCCGCCGATGATCAGCTCGCGTCGATTGATCATGCCGCTTTCCTCGTCAGCAAACGGCGTACCGGCGTCATCAGCCCGTCGACCATGAAGATGCCTATCAGCGCGGTCGCGAACATCACCAGTCCTGCCGTCGAGTGGAGAAAGCCCTGCGCCGCCGCATTGCCCATATGATAGGTAATCAGCACCAGGATGATCACCCGCACCAGATTGGCCAGCAGCGCCACCGGGATGATCCAGAACATCAGGAACAGCGCATAGCGCCAGGAGGCGTTGTGCAGGATGTAGATGTAGAAGAGGCTGATGGCAGTAAGGCTGATCAGCGAGTTGAGGCCCGCACAGGCGTCCTCCACCAGCAGCTGATATTGCGCGACGTACAGCGTCACGCCCTCCCGCACGATCGGATAGCCGGCCTTGCCCAACAGCCAGGTCGCGCTCCACGACACCCATTCCTTCATCGGCGAGGTGAGCGTCGTCACCACCCAGCCGGGCATCGGCACGACAAATGCCATGTAGAGCAGCGGAAACCACATGCGCTTGACCGCTTCGGCACCGAACCAGCCATAGAAGATGGCCACGAACACGCCGCCCAGTGCCAATGCTTCCGTCGCAAGGAAGCCGAAGGCGCGGCTGAATGCATAAGCCAGCAGCGACGGCACCAGCAGCGCCAGCGTCCATGTCCAGCGGCCGGGCTGCTGGATGCTCTGCAACTCCTTCCAGCGTCGCGCGAACAGCCAGATGCCGGTCGCGAGCACGATCGGGCCGTGCACGCCCGCCTCTCCGGTCCAGGACTGGGTCGCAATGCCGATCATCGTCGGCACGAGCAGCAGGGCGATGCCGCCGAGCAGCGGCCAGTGCTTGGCCAGCATCTGGAGCAGGAGCGGCTGCGGCCGCAGGGCTCGAGCGGGCATTTCCATCAGAAATCGTTCAGGATCGAGCCCACCACCACCGAGCGGTCGGCGCGGAGCTGTTTGGCGAGCGTCTTCACATCCTCGACATAGCTTTGGTGCTTGCGTGACACGATCAGGCTGAAGCCCGCCATGGTGGCGACCCGCTGGCCGTCCGAACAGATGTTGGCGGGCGGCGTGTCGAAGATGGTCAGGTCATATTCGCGGAGCAGCTGGTCGACGAGCCCGCGGAACCGCGCGCCGGACAGCAATTCCTGCGGATTGTGGGGAGGCTCGCCGCCGCCGATCACCGCAAGATTCGGCATCAGCTCGGCATCGACGATGTCCGCCAGAGTGACCCCGTCATTGGAGAGATAATCGGCCAGGCCCGGCATGGAGAGCGGCAGGCTGCACAGATCGGCGATCATCGGATTGCGCAGATTGGCATCCACGATCGCGGTGCGCACGCCCGCTTGGGCCATGGCGACGGCCAGGTTCAAGGCGACATAGGTGCAGCCCGCTTCCGCGGCGGCCGCGCAGACGGCGAGCGACCGCCGGCCTTCGCGCAGATGCTGAGCGGCCAAACGCGTCCGCAGCGCACGGATCGATTCCGCCTCCAGACCTTGCGGATCGTTGATCATTACCGATTCGATCGCCGGCGCATGGCTTGGCGAAAGCTCGACCCGTTCGAGCGCGCGCGCCGGGGCGACCGCGTCCTGCTCCATTTCCTGGAGCGCCATCTTCATGCTCATCTCGTCACGCCTCCGCCAGCGCGCGGCGCCGGCTGGCGCCCTCGCGGTCGATCAGTCGCCGTACCCAGGCCACCAGGAAATTGTCCTGCTTGGGCTGGCCGACCACGGCCAGCACCGGCGCGCCGGTCGCGAACTCCAGATCGTCCTCGCTGCGCACACGGCGGGCCAGCAGTTCGACGAGCAGCGCGAGCAGCACACCCAGCACGAGGCCCAGCGCGATCGCGCCGAAGATCACCAGCGGCTTGTTCGGCCAGACCGGTTGGTCGGGCAGGTTGGTGTTGCCCATCGGCTCAAGCGGCGTCTGGCTCAACGCCTCGGCCTTCGCTTCCTCGGCCTTGGCGACGAGCTTCTGATACTGGTCGCGCTTGACGATGATGTCCGACTGCATCTGGTTCAGCCGGTCGATCTTGTCGGCCTGGGCGAGCACGCGTGCCTTTTGCGCCTGATAGGCACCTTCGATCTCGGCGCGGCTGGTGCCCTGGATCACGCTGCCGGTGGACCGCCCCGACTCCGCCTGCAACGCGGCAAGCTGCCGCTGCATCGCCTGGAGTTGCGGATGGTTGGGCCCCAAGGTCTGGCGGGCGGTTTCCACCTGCTGGCGCAAGATCGCCACCTGCGGGTTCGCCTGCACGCCCGGCACCACTTGAGGTGCGGTCGGCGCCGCGGCGGCGCTCGACAAGGCGGTCAACTTCGAGTTTTCAAGGTCGATATTGCCGGCCTGCAGCACGATGCCATTGGCCTTGGCATATTGGGTACGCTCTTCCTCGGCCTTCGTCACTTCGGCGAGCGCGCGACGTGCCTGTTCCTCGAACGACGCTGCGCTGCGCTGCGCATTGTTCGTCTTCTGGTCGCGGTTGAGCTTCAGAAAGGCTTCTCGGATCGCCTGGGCGATGCCTTGGGTCGAAGCGGGATCGTTGCCGCGATAGCTGATCTCGATGATGCTGCTCGCCTCGACGAAATTCGCCTCGGTATTTTCGATAATGCGCTGCGCCAGCCAGTCGCGAATGTCGCCGCCTGGACGGCCCGCCGCCTCGAACGCAGCCTGGTAGGCGGGGTCCGACGTCCAGCCGAGTTGGTCGACGACAATGCCGGCGGTCTGCACGTCCTTGATCAGCTTGACCTGTGTCGAGACATAGGAGGAGATAGCGCTGGCCGACATCGGCCCGCTGCCGATCAAATCCTGCCGGCTCAAGTCGATCAGCACGCGGTTGCGCGCCTCATACCGCTCCGGAAGCAGCTGGACGGTGATCGTCGCGGCCAGGAAGCAGGCGATCAGCGTCGCCAGGATGATCGCCTTACGCGCCGCCAGGATGCGCAGGAATTGAGCGAAACTCATGAGCGCGTGTCCTTAGAAAAGCCGTTCGCCAACGACGAGAACGTCGCCCGGTTTGATGACCATGTCGAGATTGGCCTTGGTCTCCTCGCCATCGCGGAAGAGCTTGATGCGCTTGGCCGAGCCTGAGGCGGTGAAGCCACCACCCCGGGCGACCGCCTTGCGGATCGTCATTTCGCCGCCACGGATGGGGTAGACGCCCGGCGCATTGATCTGGCCGTAGATGTAGAAGAGCTCGGCCTCGGGCACGAAGATCTTGTCGCCGGGGCTCACCCAGGGATCGTCGTCCGGACCGCCGGAAGCGAGCTTCTCGAACGGGTAATTACGCTGTTCGCCATTGGCGCGGGTGAGCGTCACGAAGTCGGCGCCCGTATCGCGCAGGCCGCCGGCGCGGGCGATGATCTCGGACAGGCGATAGTCGCGGTCGACCGGCTGCAGCCCGGCCTGAGCCACGGCGCCCAGCAGCACGACATAGCGGCTGGCAAAGCTGGCAATCTCGATATTGACGACCGGCTTGGCGTAGAAGCCGCCGGAACGCAGCTTCTCGGCGATCTTCGGCGCCAGCGTTAGCGCGGTTTCGCCAGCGATCTTCTGCTCACCGATGAAGGGCAGCTGGATAGTGCCGTTCGCCTTGACCCGGGCGCGGGTGGCGAATTCAGGCTGTCCGAGGACCGTGACCTCCACCACGTCGTCCGCGCCTAGCACATAGCCGGCAGTCACGTCGCGCTGCTGCTGGGTGGCGGGGGCGGGCGGGCGGGCAGGGCTGGTCTGCGCCTGCAGATTGGCGCCTTGCGGCATCGGCACGGGGGCCGGCGGCTGAGCCGTCGCGACACTTGCCGCCAACAGAGCCATCCCACCCAGAATATGCTTCACAATCTTCATGGTCCCTCGCCGGATCAGCGGCCGAGACGGTAGCTGGCGCCCACCGTCACCGTCGAATTGGTATAATTGAACAAGCTGTTGTTCGCTTTTCTGCCTTGCTGGCTGAATAGACCAGTTAGCCTTAACCGTCGATTGAGATCATATGCGACCCCGACATAGCCGCGCGTGAACTTGTCTTCGTCCAGAAAGGTGAAGACCTGGCCTTGGCCAAAATCGAAGTTCGTGCGGTAATCGCGGGTCTGATAGGAGCTGCCGAAGTTAAGGCTAAGCCGCGGATTGAAGCGGTAAGTGCCGTTCAGGCTATAGACTTCGGTGACCGAATAGGTCGCGAACACCGTGTTGGACACGTCGGCCGAACGGGATGCGAGAAGGTCGATGCTCAACCGATCCGTTGGCCTCAGTCCGAGGTTAAGGGAATAGTTGTTGCCGCGGAACTTGCGCGCATTGGCCGACTTTGGATTGACCCAGCTATAGCCCACCGCCACCGCGCCGAAGATGCGCGATCCGATGTTGCGTTCGAAGCGAATGCCCGCCGAGTAATTGGTGACGCCATCAAGCGCATCGGGGTCGAAAGCTGGATTGATCGGGAAGTCCGCAATCGGCAGCCTACGGACATTGCCGTTTACGTCGCGCCCCAGATACTCCGCCTTGGCATAGCTGCCGTAGAGCGCGATTCGGCCGAGCGATGGGCGTTGGTAGCCGATTGATCCGTCGATCACGTCCTGATCGGAGTCGAGCCCTTCCAAAAAGGCCGAGCTGTTGCGCACCGAAATATGGCGGTAGCCGATGCTCGGCGAAATGCCCGTTGCGCTGCCGCATTGCGCCTGCGCGCCGAAGGAGGTGCTCTCCTGAACATTGTTACGCGCACGAAATCCATCAGCGTCGGCGACGAAGATGTCGCCGGCGTTGGAACGCAGCCGTGCGTAGCCTGCGCTCGGGCTGACGACGCAGCTGCCCGCAACGGCCAGGTTCGCGCCGCCATCGAGCGAAATGCGTTCGCGGTTCAGCTGCGAGTTCTTGACGTAGAAGTCATAGCCGATCTGTCCGCGGATAAAGGCGGAGTTGCGGCCGAACGGCAGCGTCACATTGAGCAGCAGCGACGGCGTAAGCGAGAAATCGTCCCTCGATCGGCGATTGAGGAGACCGCCGCTGCCGACACCAAAGACGTTGCTGTCGTAACTGGCCTCGACCGAAGCACGAATATCGATCTGCCGGCTCGGTGCACCCGCATTGACCCGTGGTGCTGCGCCGAACGTCTGCGGCCGGGTCGCGGTAGTTTGAGCTAGGGCGGCATTCGCCGCGCCCGTGAGAAGCAGCACCAGCCAACGTGATTTCGTCAACCCTTTGTCCTTCTTCGTCCAGCGCGCCGGTCCCCGCCACCCAAGCGGCTATCGCTTTGTCAGACGAGCCGCAATCGCCGGACCACCGCCGCCGCGCATATCGGCTGCGCCTGTGGCGATTCGGAGACACTGGTTTGCTAGTTGTTCACCTGTTTATAGCATCTAAACACCCTTTCCTGCATTCCTTTCCCCTGAGAGATCGGGGTGACTGCGGATTGTTGGACTTTGTCATCGGCGAAGTTCGATGTTAGCGGGATGCCCTGATCGCACCGTTTAGGCGCACGAGGTAGCATGCAGACCATCTATGACTGGGTGACGGTGGCGATTTTCGCCGGGCTGATCGTGATTTTCCTGCAGCGTTCGGTCGGAGACGGCGAGCCCCAGGACTCGATCCTCAGCTACCTGCCCCCGTCGATCGGCTGTGCCGTCTCGAACTATTTCGGCAACGAGGGGCTCGAAAACGACAATGTCGCTTATCTGGTGCTGGGCGCGTTGGGCATCGTCGCGGTGCTGGTCTATACTTTTTACGTCATCAAGCCGTTTCAAGGACAGGGCAAGAGCTAGGCTCTGGCATGCCGCCGAACGTGATGATGATGGTGCGAGGTTGAAGCGTGGCGTTTTGGAACAGGATTTTCGGCTGGTTTCGTCGCGGACGTAACGCCGCGGAACAGACGCGGCCGGACCGGGCCGAGCTGATCGAGCGCCGGCGCGCGCGCCAGGCTGCGCTGGAGGCGCAGGCAGCCGAGGCGCAGCCCGCCGCCACTCCGCTCGATTCGAGCTTCCCGACCTTCCGTTCCTCGGCGGTGGAGCGCGGCCTTCCCCGCGGCGAGACTTCGCGGCTCGCCAAGGCGCGCATGACCCTGCGCGATGTCTTCACGCCCGCGCAGCCGGTCACCGAGCGGAGCAAGTTCGCCGGCCGGCTCGGCGTGCTGGCAAGGCTGATCGAAATTCTGGAGGATCAGCGTAGTCACGTCGTCATCTATGGCGAGCGCGGCATCGGCAAGACGTCGCTGGTCCACATCCTTGCCGACATCGCCCGCGAGTCGCGTTACGTGGTCGTCTATGCATCCTGCGGCGCTTTTTCGAGCTTCGAGGATATCTTCCGCGCAGTCCTTCGCGACATTCCGCAGCTCTATTTGCGCGACATCGATCCGACCGCGATCAGCGAAAACCAGGGCAGTGTCGCAGACAGGCTGACCGAAGATTTCGATGCGCGCCAGCTGGGCGAGCTGCTGTCCCATGTGACCGGCACGCGCGTCATCATCATTCTCGATGAATATGACCGCGCGGAAAGCGACCAGTTCCGCCAGAGCGTCGCCGAGCTGATCAAGAACCTGTCGGACCGCGCGGCGCGCGTGCAGCTGGTGCTGGCGGGCGTCGCCTCGAACCTCCAGCAGCTGATCGGCTACATTCCGTCGATCCGGCGCAACATCATGGGCCTGCCAATGCCGCGCCTGTCGAGCGAGGAAGTGCGGGCGCTGATTCGCATCGGCGAGAAGAGCGCGGGCGTCGCGTTCGACGAGGATGCGGTGAAGGCAATCGAGTCGCTGTCGAACGGTTCGCCATATCTGGTCCGCCTCGTCAGCCATCACGCCTCGATGATCGCGCTCGATGCCGAGCGGATGCGCATCGAGCTCGGGGACGTTTGGGCGGCGCTCGACAAGGTCGTCGAGGAATCGGCGAGCCGCATCGATCCGCGCCTGATTGCGGCGGTGGAGCCCTTCCTGGGACCACAGCATCGGACTGTCATCCATGCGGCCGCTCGCGCGGCGAGCACCCCCGATGGCTGGTTCACGCCCGAGGACGCGCTGTCGCTTTGCGACAACTGCCCCCCTGAGCGGATGCTCAAGGAGCTGAACGAACTGACCCTCGCCGGCGTGGCGGAGCGCGCCGCTGAAGGCGACGGCGCCCGCTTCCGCTTCCGCGAGGAGCCGCTGCCGACCTATCTCTGGATGCGCGTGGCTCGCGACAATCTCGACTCCGACAAGGTTACGCCGCCCACGCGCTCAGTCGCGTCTTGAGATAGTCTGACAGCGGCGTCAGGTCGGTCGTCGCCAGCACCGGCGGCTTGGCCCGCGCCCGTTCGATACAGGCGCCCAGATCGCCTGCCTCCAGCGCGATCTCGATCAGTCCACGCGCGGCGAAGGCGGCGGTGATCTCCTCCTGGTGATCGTCATAATGCTCGCCGAGCGAAAAGCGACGGGGCATAGCGATGGTCCGGCAGCCGGCGCGCAGGGCGGTGATCAGCGATCCGGTGCCGCCGTGGCAGACGACGAACGCCGCATCCTTCAGGATCGCCTGGACCTGATCGAAGGGGATCGAGCGATGCACCTCCACGCCCTCGGGAAGGTCTTGCGGCAGATTGACATCGCCAATCTGCAGGATCACCCGCTCCGGCAGCTCGCCGCGCCGCTTCAGGTCGAGCACCGCGTCGACCAGCCGCGGAAAGCCGAGCGTCGCGCCGACCGTCGCGAACAGCAGCGGCTGCTTCTCGGGCGGCGTACCCTCCAGCCGCCGAAACGGGTCGAACAAGGTCGCGTCCGGCCAATGTTCCTTCAGCGCGGGCGACTGGACGATCGTCTCGGTCGCGAACGGCTTGACGCCGCGGGCGAATTTGGAAGGCGCGTCGAATCGGGCAAATGTCTCGATCAGTACCAATTTGGCGCCCTGCGCGCGCGAGACGAGTGCGGTCCAGTACATCGCGCCCGCGCCGGTCGTGATCACCGCGTCCGGCCGCTCCTTCATGACGATCCGCGCGGATTGGGCGGCGTTGCGCAGCGCGCCTTTCACCATGTCGGCACCTCGGCCGAGCTTCGCCTGGCCGATCGCATAATGGTCGACGAAGCGCACCGGATGCTTATCTGCCAGGCTGCGGCCGAGCGCCGTGTCTTCGGTGACGAAGAAATAGTCATGCTCGCGCCAGGCCGGCTCTAGGTCCAGCAACTGGCGGACATGGCCGCCGCCGGACGCCGCAAGGCAAAGCTTGAGCCTGTTCTTCGTCACGCGACCTCCGGTTCTTGCCCTGGGCTTAACGTTATTTTCGGTTCCGCCCGCCCATTTGCCTGCTAAGAGAGCGGCGTCAAATCGGCGGCGCCTCGCGCCCGATGGGGAGTGATCTATGCGGAAAATCTTTACGGCGGCGTTGATGGCGGGAAGCGCGCTGCTGGTCAGCGGCTGCGGCGACAAGGAAGGCGGCGGTGAGCTGGAAAAGGGCCAGGTCGTTGCGACCGTCAACGGCAAGGACATCACCGTTCACGAGCTGAATGCCGAACTGCAGGGCGCGCAGCTGCCGCAGAACATCACGCCCGAGCAGCGCAAGCAGGTCGAGCAGCAGGCGCTGCAGCAGGTCGTCAACCGCCGTATCCTGGCCGACGTCGCGCGCGAACGCGGCCTCGACAAGACGCCGATGTTCCTGCTGCAAGAGCGCCGCGCCGAAGAAGGCATTCTCGTCCAGATGCTGCAGCGGCAGATGAGCTCGGCCGTGAAGCAGCCGACCCAGACCGAGATAGCGACCTTCATGGCGCAGAATCCGGACCTGTTCGCCGAACGGAAGATCTTCACCGTCGACCAGATTCAGTTCCAGACGCCGCGTGACCCGAACATCCTGCGCAAATATCAGCCGCTGAAGACGATGGCGGAAGTCGAGGCGATGCTGAAGCAGGACGGCCTGCAATATCGCCGCGCGCCCGCCACGCTCGACGTCGCCCGCGCCAATCCGGAACTGGTCAGCCAGGTTCTGAAGATGAACCGCGAGGACATTTTCATCATCCCGGCGGGACAGGTGATGGTCGCAAACCTGATTACCGACACCAAGGTCCAGCCGCTGACCGGCAACGAGGCCCAGCAGCTCGCCGCCGGCATGATCCAGCAGCGCAAGTTCAACGAGCTGATCAAGCGCGACCTCGAACCCAAGGTGAAGAAGGCTGAAAGCGAAGTGAAGTATCAGGCCGGTTTCGGTCCGCCGAAGAAGCCGGCTCAGGCCGGCGGCGCCGTCGGGGCCAGCAAGTAAGGATCGGGGCGGCTTCGGCCGCCCCTTTCGTTTCAGCCCGGCGAGCCCGCATAGGGCGTTTCGTCCCAGAGCTTCCACCAGAGCAGCTTGCCCAGGCCGCCGCTGGCGCGCACGGCGGCGCTGCGCCAGCCCGGTCGACCTACGGCCCGCATCGCGAGCGCCCGGCCGCCATGCAGGCCATATTGCACCGCCCCCACACCCATCCAGATCGCCGCCTTGGCCCAGCCTTTCGGGCCGCCCGCACCACGCATCATGATGATCCGCTGCTGGCCGTGCCGGAACTTGCGGCTGCTCACATAGGCCTGGGTCGAGCGGTCGGGCGGAATCTGCTCCTCGACGACCGCTTCAGGGTTCCAGCGCAAGGTCAGCCCACGTTCGACCAGCGAGCGGACCAGCCACACATCCTCGCCGCCGGTTCCGTTCAGCTTGGCTGAAAATGGTTCGGTCTCAACGAAACATTCTGTCTTGCGGAAGAGCGAGTTGCCGGTGCCGACATGGATCCAGCGGTCCGAAATGTCGGCATCGGCTGCGCGCTTCAGGTCGCGGGTGTAGAGATCGTCGAGCAGCCCCTGAAGCCCCGGCGCGACCTCGCCCAGATAGCGCGGCACGACCATTCCGAAGCTTGCCGTCACGCCCATTTCGACATGCCGCAGCAGCGCCGCGATCCAGCCCGGCCGCGCGACCTCGTCATCGTCGATGAAGCCCAGATAGGCGCCGGCAGCATCGCGCACTGCCCGGTTGCGCGCCTGGACGACGCCTGGCTTCGGCTCATGCGCATAGCGGACATCGGTCCGGCCATAGCCTTCGACTGTCTCTCGCGCGCTGGCGCCCGGATCATTGTCGACAACGAGCAACTCCACGCCGCTTTCCAGTTGCGGCACCAGCGAATCGAGGCACTCGCGCAGCATCGCCGGGCGGCGAAAGGTCGGTATGCCGATGGTCAACTGCATCAGATGCGCCCTTCTTCGGCCGCATTCAGGAACGCCTCTATGTCCGGGCTTTGCAGCAGAGGCGCGGCGCGGCGGATGCGCTCGTCCGGCCAGTCCCACCAGCGCAGCGCCAGCAGCCGCGTGATCACCTCGTCGGAAAAGCGCATCCGGATCGGTTTGGCCGGGTTGCCCCCGACCACTGCATAAGGCGGTACATCTTTGGCGACCAGCGCCCGCGCGGCCACCACCGCGCCATCGCCGATCGTCACGCCGGACATGATCATCGCCTCGCGTCCGATCCAGACGTCATTGCCGATCACCACGTCGCCGCGGCTCTTCGGCTGATCGGGATGGGCATGCTCGCGCCACAGGGCGCCGAACGGATAGGTCGTCACCCATTCCGGGTGGTGCTCGCCGCCCAAAAAGATGCGGACGTCGGCTGCGATCGAGCAATAGGCGCCGATCTTCAGCTTCGCGTCATTGGGATAGCTGAGGATGCGGGGGCGCCCATAGGTGCCGCGTCCGATCTCATAATGCGGGAAGTGGCGAGCCGTCGTATCGAGCGGCGGCTCCTCCCCGCGCAGCTTCGCCAGCCGCACACGCAGCCGCCCGACAAACTCGTCCAATGCCGTCCCCAGACCCATCAGGCCGCTGCACCCCGTTTCCCGCCGCGCCGCCTTTGACGCGCTGATGCTACCAACAGGTGCATAGGCGCGCGCGCCGTGCAAAAAAAGCGTCAGGCGACCAGCGGAAAGCGGAGCAGGCGATCGGCGAGCGGCACCAGCGCCTCCGCCCGGCGTCCCACGGCGCGAATGATTTCAGGGTGATGGGCATCGAGCCCTCCGGTCAGCGCCCCGAACGCCGGCAGGATCAGCTTGGTCTGCGTCAGCACGAAACAGCGCCGCGCGACGTTTCGCCCGCGATGGCTGAGCCGCAGCTTGGGATGAAAATGCCCGGACAGCTCCGGCCGGGTCTCCCGCGCCTCGGCCTCGTGGCGCAGCACCAGCCCGTCCACCTCCGCCTCGATCATGATCTCGCCGCCGCAATGGTCGACCAGCGCGGCATCGTGATTGCCGGTGATCCAAACGAAGCGCGTGGCGCTCGTCAAATCGGTCAGCATGCGCCGCGCCTCGGGGGGTAATCGTTCGCAGCCTTCGCTGTCGTGAAAGCTGTCGCCCAGGCACCAGATTTCCGCCGCCTGTGTCGTCCGGACCAGCGCCGCCAGTGCGGTCAGCGTCGCCTGCGAATCATAAGGTGGCAGCATTTGGCCGCTGCGCGCCGCGAACCAGCTCGCTTTCTCCAGGTGCAGGTCGGCGACGATCAACGCCCGTCGCGCCGGCCAGAACAGCGCACCGTCCTTCAGCGCGATCAGCTCATGCCCGGCGAACGAAAAGGGAACCATGCACATCCCTTACCGTTCTCCGCCCGTCCTGCAACGGGACGGAAGCGAAACTTTTGCGCTTAGGCCCGAGAGCCGAAATGAGTTGTGGTTAACGCCGACTCAGGAAGGGGAGGGGTGCCCATGTCCGTGAAGTTTCTGCTGGCTGCCACCGCGATCGCGCTTGCCGCACCGGTTTCGCCCTTGACGATCACCGAGAGGTTCGGAACGCTGGCACCGAAAGATACGCCGCTGCCGTCGATCGTTTCGCCCGTGGGCACATTCACCGGCGCGGCCGGGTCGCCCTTCGCCAACGTCTTCATCGCCTCGCCCGGCTATAATAATTCCGGCCCCGGCAACAATCCGACGACGAGTTCGATCCTCGTGGCCAATGGCGATGAGTCCTTCGACGTGACCCTTGCTTTTGCCGCACGCTCAATCTCCATGGACGTCTACCTGAATGATCTGGGTCCCGCGACCGTGACACTATTCAACGGAAACGCGACAGTCGCTTCCTTCACCTTCCTCGCGGATGCTTCGCCGGCAAATAAATTCTCGACCGTCTCGTTCAGCAGCACGCTCACTCAGGTCACGCGCTTTACTTTCGTCTCTACCAATGGCGGTTCGCTCAACACCGGCCTCGACAATGTGTCGATCACAGCGGTGCCCGAGCCGGCGAGCTGGGCGATGATGATCGGCGGCTTTGCGTTCGCGGGCGCGGCGTTGCGCCGGAGGCCCCGGCCGGTACTGGCTTAGCGGCTGGCCCGCGCCTGCGTCTGCTCCATGACGCGGAGCAGATTGCCGCTCCAGATTTTCTCGACGTCGGCGTCCGAATAGCCTGCCGTCTTCAGCGCAGCCGTGATCCGCGGCAGGCGGCTGACATCGGGCATGGAGATCAGCCCGCCGCCGCCATCCCAGTCCATCCCGATGCCGACATGATCGGAGCCGACAAGCTTCAGCACGTGAAGCAGGCTCTGCATGTAGCGCTCGAAACTGACCGGATTGCTCGGCCCGGTCTGCTCCAGCTGGGCGTGCCTGGCGCCGATCTCCCGCTGCTCGCGGGGGCTGACACTCTCCATCAGCTCGGCGCCGACCTGGTCCCTCTCCGGCCGCGCGTCCATCTTCGCCAGGAACACCGAGTTGACGAAGATCACGCCGCCTTTGGCCGCCAGCCGCTTAATCCGCGCATCATCAAGATTTCGGGGGTGATCGAACAAAGCCTTAGGTCCCGAATGCGACAGCACGACGGGCGCCGTCGATAGCTCCAGCACCTGGTCGAACGCCTCGTCTGAGGCGTGGCTCAGGTCGATCAGCATGCCGAGCCGATTGGCTTCCTTCACCCATTCACGGCCGAGCGGGCTGAGGCCGCCCCATGTCCGCTTGCCCTTGTTGGCGGCGTCCGCGAACTGATTGTCGCCATTGTGCACCGGCCCCGCCATGCGCACGCCGGTTTCGTGAAAGTCGCGCAGTGCGGCGACGCTATCCCCCAGCGGATAGCTGTTCTCGATCGACTGGAGGACGATGCGCTTGCCGGCCTTCGCGATGCGGCGCGCGTCGGCGGGCGTGAAGGCGAGCTCCATCTCGCGGGCATTTTCGCGCACCATTGCGCGGATCCAGGCCGCGCGCCGCCAGGCATGTGCCTTGGCGGCCGCATAGCCTGCGGGCGTCAGTGGCCCCTGTTCGGTGTAGATGACGAAAAAGCCGCCATCGAGCCCACCCTGCTTCATCCGCGGCAGGTCGACCTGCGTGATCGTGTCCGCAAAGCCGTGCCGCTCGGCGAAGCTCCAGCCCGGCCGGCCCAGGTTCACCGGCGTGTCGAGATGCGTGTCGAGAGTGATGATCCGATCGTGCAGCGACGGCGTGGCGAGAAGAACAGCAAGAAGAAGTGACATTTCTACTCCGTCACCCCGGCCTTGAGCCGGGGTCCCGCTTCTTCCTTCAAGAAACCCGAGAAGAAAAGCGGGATCCCGGCTCAAGGCCGGGATGACGAGGAATCAACGACTCGCCAGCAAGACCCGCGCGCCGAGCGCCGCGCCGTCGGGCAGCATGAAGCGCACCTGCTTGTTCGCGAAATCGACCGACACCCGATCGAACAGCCGCAGCGCGTCCATGCCGAGCAGCAGCGCCGGCTGATTGGCGAGACCGAAGCGCTTGAATGGCTCGGCGTCGGTGAAGGCGACGGGGATGTTGCTGAAGTCGGCCCCGCCGATCTGGATGCGGTCGACCGTTGCGAACTGCGCGGACACCGTCTCGCCGGTGACGCCGCTCAATGTTACTGCGCGCAGCGGGCCGATCTTGTTGCGCCGCTGCAGCCGGTGGAGCAGCGCCAGATTACCGATGCTGGTCTGCGCGCCGGTATCGACGATCACCCGCACGCGCTCGCCCATGAAACGCGAATCGACCAGGATCAGCTGGCCGAACTTGCTTTTGGCCGAAACGACGATCGTGTCGGGATCAACATCCTCCACCTGACGGGCCGGCGTGACCCGCATCTCGTTCTTCCTGAAGTCGATGGTCACGCGCCGGCTCTTCAAGGCATCGATGCCGAGCATGCCGGGCGCGCCGATATGGGCCCGGTCAAGCGCCGGAGCCTCGATCTCCTTCACTTTGGTGCCGGACAGCTCGAGATGCGGCACGATCACCGTGTTCACTTTGCCCGAGCCGGTGACGGTGACGAGGTTGCGAACCGGCCCTTTTTGCAGGTTGAGCCGGTCGGCCAACTGCCGCGAAATGACCGTGCGTTCGGCGCCGGTGTCGATCACGAACGGGAGCGGGGCGCTGTCATGGACCCGGACCTGCACCGTCATCCGCCTCGAGCCGTCCGCGCCGAGCGCCACCGAGGAGATATCCTCCGGCGCCTCGGCGGGCGGCGTCATCGCCATGGCCAGGATCAGGCTCAGCATCTTGTCTCTCCTCTTGGAGCGAGAGAGTAACCTAAGCTGTCAGAAGCTCAATCCGTCGCCATCGCTTCGGCGACCAGCGCTTCCGCTTCGATCAACAGCGAGTCCTCGGCGCTCGCCTGGCTCACCCGCTCACGGCCGATAAGCACCAGCACCGGCACGGCGAGCGGGCTGACGCGGGGCAAATCGACGTGCAGCATCGTTGCTTGGGCGCGGTCGAGCAGCCGGGCGAGGCGGCCGACATCGGTCATTTTCGCCCGCGCATCGTCCCAGGCGGCGCGGAGCAGCAGATGGTCGGGCTCGTAACGCCGCAGCACGTCGTAGATGAGGTCGGTCGAAAAGCTCACTTGCTTGCCGGTCTTGCGCTTGCCCGGATGCTGGCGCTCGACCAGGCCGCCGATCACCGCCACTTCGCGAAAGGCGCGCTTCAGCAGCGAGGATTGCTGAACCCAGTCGACGAACTCATGCTCAAGAATGTCGGCGGAAAAGAGCGGCCGCGGGTCGGCGACAGGCTCCAGGCTGTAGGTCGCGATCGCATAGTCGGATGCGACAAAGCCGAGCGGCTTCAGGCCGAAAGTTTCCATCCGCTTGGTGACAAGCATGCCGAGCGCCTGGTGCGCGTTCCATCCTTCAAAGCTGTACACCACCATATGGTGGCGCTTCTCCCGCTCGAACGTCTCGATCAGCAATTGGTCGGGGGCGGGCAGGGCGGAGCGCCGCGCCTGCATCTCCAGCCATTCGCGCACATCGTCGGGAAAGCGCGGCCATTCCTCGGGCGAGGCAAGAAAGGCCCGCACCCGGTCTGCCAAGTTGGTCGAGATCGGCATGCGCGCGCCGCCATAAGTCGGGATGCGCGCCGGCTTGGACGTCGCCCTGACGATCAGGTCCTCGACCTCCTGCCGCTCCACTTCCAGCACCAGCCCGGCGAAGAAGAAAGTGTCGCCGGGCGACAGTGTGGCGGCGAACGCTTCCTCGACCTTGCCGACGCTGCGCCCGTTCTTGAAGCGGACGTTCAGCATCGTCGCCTCGACGATGATGCCGGCGTTCAGCCGGTGCTGCGTCACGAACTTCGGATGAGTGACCCGCCACAGCCCGTCCGGACCCTTGGTCAGCCGCTTGAACCGGTCATAGGCTTTGAGCGCATAGCCGCCCGACTCGATATAGCTCAGCACCTGGCCGAAGCGCTCGTCTGTCAGCGCCGAATAGGGGAGGGCCGAGCGGAGTTCGTCCAGCAGCTCGGCCTCACTGAACGGCGCGGCGCAGGCACAGGCCATGATGTGCTGGGCAAGCACGTCGAGCGCGCCCGACCGGAACACTTCATGGTCCAGCTCGCCCTGCTCGACCGCATCGAGCGCCGCGCGCGCTTCCAGATATTCGAAGCGGTTGCCGGGGACGAGGATCGCCTCGGACGGCTCGTCGAGCCGGTGATTGGCGCGGCCCGTGCGCTGCAGCAGCCGCGACGCGCCCTTGGGCGCCCCCATCTGGATCACGCAGTCGACATCGCCCCAGTCGACGCCGAGGTCGAGCGATGCCGTCGCAACCAGCGCCCGCAGCCGCCCCTCGGCCATCGCCAGTTCGACCTTGCGCCGTGCCTCCCGGGAGAGCGAGCCGTGGTGGATGCCGATCGGCAGCTTCAGCTCGTTGACCGTCCACAGATCCTGGAAGATCAGCTCGGCCAGGCTACGCGTGTTGCAGAAGACGATGGTGGTGCGGTGCGTCTCGATCTCCGCCATCACCTGCGCCGCGGCGTAGCGTCCGGAATGTCCGGCCCAGGGAATGCGATCTTCTGGGATAAGGATCGAGATATTCGGGTCCGCGCCTTGCTCGCCCTCGACCAAGGTGACGGTGTTGATGTCCCCGTCCGGCGCCAGCCAGGCGCGATAATCGTCCAGATCGGCGACTGTCGCAGACAGCGCGACCCGCCGCAGCCCAGGCGCGATCCGCTGCAGCCGCGCCATGCACAGGCTGAGCAGGTCGCCTCGCTTGCCGGTCGCAAAGGCGTGCACCTCGTCGACGACGATGGTGCGCAGCCCGGAGAACATCGTGAAGCTGTCCGGATAGGACAGCAGCAGGCTCAGCGATTCGGGCGTAGTCAGCAGCATCTGCGGCGGCCGCACGCGCTGCCGCGCCTTGCGGTCGGACGGCGTGTCCCCGCTCCGCGTCTCGACCCTGATGTCGAGCCCCATCTCTTCTATCGGCGTCAGCAGGTTGCGCTGCACGTCGACCGCCAGTGCCTTGAGCGGAGACACGTAAAGGGTGTGCAGCGCGTCGGTCGGCTCCTCGATCAGCTCGACCAGACTGGGCAGGAACCCCGCCAGCGTCTTGCCCGCGCCCGTCGCGGCGACGAGCAGCCCATGCTCCCCCCGCCGCGCCACCTCCAGCATCTCCAGTTGATGCCGCCTGGGCGCCCAGCCCTTGCTGGCGAACCAGGCGGAGAGTTGGGGAGGAAGCTCAACCAATTTCTGTGCTCCGGCGCAGGCCGGAGCTCTGCGTAGCAGCGCCCGAGCTCATCCGAACAGCGCTCCGGCCTTCGCCGGAGCACAGGAAGCTAACGCTCCACGCCGTCGTCGCGCCGGTGCTCCTCCGCATCTTCGCGCGCATAGATCTCCCGCGTGCCGGCATCGGTGCGGGCCAGTTCTTCCGGGCTCTCATGCTTGCGGTTGCGCTGCATCGCCAGGAACATGATCAGCCCCAGCAAGATGGTGCCGATCCCCAAAGTCACGATCCATGCGGTGCCCACGTCTCACTCCTTGGCTCTAGTCGAACTCGTCAACGAAGCGGAACGGTTTGCGATCCAAGCGGGTTGCGCTAGCGATACGCCCATGACCAAGCCGCTCTCCCGCGCCATCCTCTTTGCCGTGCTCGCCCTGATCGTCTCCGCGATCCTCAGCGCCATCGTGCTGCTGTTCCTGGTCGGCGTGCCCGGCTCCCGCGACGCGGCGGCGGAGTTCCAGCGCCAGGCAATCTCGCGCGCGGTCGGCGTCGACCTGATCGTCGGCGGGCTCGTCGCGCTTGGGGCGGGCTGGCTCGCCGGGCGTCCCTTCCATGGACGCGAGGCGACGATGACCGGGCTGATGACCGGCCTCGCCTTCATCCTCCTTGATCTGCTGATCATCCTGCTGTTCGGCAATGCCGACCGGCTCGAACTTGCGACGATGGCCGCTTCCTATGCCGACAAGCTGGCGGCGGCGACGCTCGGCGGCTTTCTGGCCGGCCGCAGCCCCGCCCGCGCCGACGAAGACGAGCCCGCGGGCGTTTCGCTCGACAAGGAATGAGGCCGCTCGGCGCCTGGATTGAGCCCTATCCGGACGGCATCTACGTCCCCGCGGCCGACGCCTGGATCGATCCCTCGACACCCAAGCCGCGAGCGCTCGTCACCCACGGCCATAGCGACCATGCGCGCGGCGGCCATGAGGCGGTCTGGGCTACGCCCGAGACGCTCGCCATCATGGACGCGCGCTACGGGTCGCAGGCCGCCAACCCCGTCGCCTATGGCGAAACCATCCGCATGGGCGATGTCGAGATCAGCTTCGTGCCGGCCGGTCACGTCCTCGGCTCTGCGCAGATCGTGCTGGAACATGCCGGCGAGCGGGTCGTCGTGTCGGGCGATTACAAGCGCCGCCCCGATCCGACCTGCCTGCCCTTCGAGCCGCAGCCCTGCGACATCTTCATCACCGAAGCGACTTTCGGCTTGCCGGTCTTCCTCCACCCCGAAACCGGGGACGAGATCGACAAACTCCTGGCGGCGCTCCACGCCAACCCCGATCGCTGCGTGCTGGTCGGCGCCTACGCGCTCGGCAAGGCGCAGCGTGTCATTACCGAACTGCGGCTGCGCGGCCATGACGACCCGATCTACATCCATGGCGCGCTGCAGCGGCTTTGCGATCTTTATGCCCAGCACCGCGTCCCGCTCGGCGAACTCCGCCCCGCGACCGGCGTGAGCAAACGCGAGATTGCCGGCCATATCGTCTTGGCCCCGCCCGGAGCGCTCAACGACCGCTGGAGCCGCCGCCTGCCCGACCCGATCACCGCCATGGCCTCGGGTTGGATGCGCATCCGCCAGCGCGCCGTGCAGCGCAATGTCGAGCTGCCGCTGATCATCTCCGACCATGCCGATTGGCACGAACTGACCGAGACCATCCTCGAGATCGCGCCTAAGGAAGTCTGGGTCACGCATGGGCGTGAGGATGCGCTCATCCACTGGTGCATGACGCGCCAGATCAAGGCCCGCGCGCTCGACCTCACCGGCTATGAGGATGAGGATGATTAGCCCATCCGTCATTGCGAGCGAAGCGAAGCAATCCAGCGCGGCGGCGGGGCTATGGATTGCTTCGTCGCAAAGCTCCTCGCAATGACGAGTGTGTGAACGAAGCCGATTTCATCGCCGCCCTCCGGTCCCTCGCCACTGCACCTGCGGCGCGCGGCCTGCTCGACGACGCGGCGGTGCTCGGCGACCTCGTCTTCACCCACGACATGATCGTCGAGGGCGTGCACTTCCTGCCCGGGGATCCGCCCGAGGATGTGGCCTGGAAGCTTGCCGCCGTGAACCTGTCTGACCTGGCCGCCAAGGGAGCCGAGCCCGTCGGATGCCTGCTCGGCTACACGCTCGGCTCCCCCGATTGGAACGCCGCCTTCATCACCGGCCTACGCGACGTTCTCGATACCTATGCCATGCCGCTTCTGGGCGGCGACACGGTCAAGGCGAACGGCCCTCGCAGCTTCGGCCTGACGGCGATCGGACGCGCGTCTAACCCGCCGTCCCGGTCCGGCGCTAAGCCGAGTGACTCCCTCTATGTCACCGGTGTCATAGGGCGTGCGGGGATCGGCCTGAACCTGTCGCGGTGGGGCGGGCAAGGCGCTGAGATCCAGGCATATCGCCGCCCCCAGCCTCGCATCGCAGAAGGCCGCGCCCTCGCTCCTCTGGTCCATGCGATGATGGACGTGTCCGATGGCCTGCTGATCGACGCTTCTCGCATGGCGGAAGCGAGCGGGCTTGCCGTGACCATCGACCTCGATGCGGTTCCGACCGAAGGCGACCCGATCGCCGCGGTTACGGCGGGGGACGATTATGAACTCCTCTTCGCCGCCCCGGAAGCGCCTCCATCGGTGCCTGCGACCCGGATCGGGCACTTCGACGCCGGGTCAGGATTGACGCTGTTGCGCTCGGGGGTGCCGATCCCGCTTCCGGCAAGCCTGGGTTGGGAGCATGGCGCATGAGCTGGTGGGTGTTCGGTCCCCGGCGCCGGGTGCTTGCCGCGCTTGCCCGCGACGATCGGCCGATCCGCCACCTTTATGGCTTTGAGGCTCGGACGACGATAGCGGAGCTTCGCGACCGGCTCGCGGGCCCCGGTGATCACGAGACGCTCGCCTGGCCTGATTTCGAAGCTTATCGCGACTATCTGCTCTCGAACTTCCGGCGTGACGGCCGGCGGCAGCGTGTCTGGCCCGAAGAGCGCGACGCGTGGCGCTTTCCGATGCTATCCCGCTTCACCGTGGTGCTGAAGGACGGGACGATCGAGTTCTGGCCGGACGAATGGCAGAGCGCGCCTAGTCGCAAAGGTCCGCCTTATGTGGTGAAGGGCTGACGCCGCCGCGCGATCCAGCGCCCCAGCAGCACGCCCGGCATCGCCGGCACGAAGCCCGCAACCACGAAGATCATCTCGAATATGATCAGCTCGGCGGCAAAATGGCCTTCCAGGGCAGCAAGCACGGACAGGAAAACGACCCACAGCAGCAGCACGAGGCCCAGTGTCTTCAGCATGCCGATCCGCGCCCATGCGGTCAGCGCCACATTCAGGATCAGGCTCGCGCCGAAGGCTATGCCGATCGCTACGTCGATATGGTGCATCGCTCAGCCATCCAGGCCGATCAGAGCGCGCAACCGACCCCGGAAGCTCGGCGGCTCGTCAGGCTTCTGTCCGAGCCAGGCCGCCGTCCAGTTCAGCCGCTGGCGATGGGCCGGACAGCCGATCCCGTCATCCAGATGGTTCAGCCGGTAGCTGCTGGTCGCTCGCCGTGCCGCCGACCTGGCGGCATCCGAGGGCATTCGGTCCAGAATGGCGACGAGGCCCGGATCCTTCACATTCTCCTCGCCAAGTTCCGCCACCTGCAGCGGCTCGGCCGTCATCATCGCAAGCAGCGCCACTTGAAGTTCCGGACAGAGATGCTGGATCCAGCTTTGCGCCGAATAGGTCCGGTGCAGGGAAGGGATTTCCCGGCAAGGCTTTGCGGCATGGAACATGGGGTCAAGGCTGGTCCTGCCCGCCGACCGGCTCAACTGGACGTCGACGAACGCGCATGCCCCTGCGACAGCAGCGGCTTTGTGCTTGCCCGTTCAGGAAAGCCCCCTCTATACCCCCGCACCATTAGCGAGCGGCCGGGGAGACAAGAGCCGCTATCTTACAAGGGGAAAGGACAGGCATGAACGTAGTGCTCATCGCCATCGTCTGCGGCTTGCTGGCCGTGGTCTATGGCATTGTCACCAGCCGCCAGGTGCTGGCTCAGCCGGCGGGCAATCCGCGCATGCAGGAAATCGCCGGCGCCATTCAGGAAGGCGCGCAGGCCTATCTCAACCGCCAATACACGACCGTCGCGATCGTCGGCGTCGTCGTCGCGGTGCTGGTCGGCGTGTTCCTGGGCCTCACCTCGGCCATCGCCTTCGTCGTCGGCGCGGTGCTGTCAGGGGTGGCCGGCTATATCGGCATGAACATCTCCGTCCGCGCCAATGTGCGCACGGCAGAAGCGGCCCGGACCAGCCTGCAGGGCGGCCTTACCACCGCCTTCCGCTCCGGCGCGATCACCGGCATGCTGGTCGCGGGTCTCGGCCTGCTCGCCATCGCCGGGCTCTTCTACGTGCTGACCGACGTGCAGGGCCATGCGCCCGATGACCGCGAGGTCATCGACGCACTGGTCGCGCTCTCCTTCGGTGCGTCGCTGATCTCGATCTTCGCGCGTCTGGGCGGCGGCATCTTCACCAAGGCGGCCGACGTCGGCGCCGATCTGGTCGGCAAGGTCGAAGCGGGCATTCCCGAAGACGATCCCCGGAACCCTGCCGTGATCGCCGATAACGTCGGCGACAATGTCGGCGACTGCGCCGGCATGGCCGCCGACCTGTTCGAAACCTATGTCGTCACCTTGGGCGTGACGATGGTCTCCGTCGCGCTGCTGATCCAGGCGAGCTCGGCCGAGCTGATGCGCCTGATGGCGCTGCCGCTGATCATCGGCGGCGTGTGCATCATCTCCTCGGTGATCGGCACCTATCTGGTCCGCCTCGGGCGCGGCCAGTCGATCATGGGCGCGCTTTATAAGGGCTTCTGGGGCACCGCGATCCTGTCGATCCCGCTGATCTATTTCGCCACCGCCTATACGCTTGGCGACATGAACGCGCCGATCGGTGCGGCGGGCGCCTTCGAGACGCCCGATGCGGCCAACGATCCGTTCGGTGCGCTGCCGGCGGACACGTCCGCGGCGGTGGGTGATGCCTTCACCGGCATGGACCTGTTCTGGTGCATGCTGATCGGGCTCGCCGTTACCGGCCTGATTGTCTGGATCACCGAATATTACACCGGCACCAATTATCGTCCGGTCAAGTCGATCGCACGCGCCTCGGAAACCGGTCACGGCACCAACGTGATCCAGGGTCTGGCGATCAGCCTGGAATCGACCGCGCTGCCGACTTTGGTGATCGTGATCGCGGTGATCGCGACTTACCAGATTGCCGGCATCATCGGCATCGCCTTTGCCGCGACCGCGATGCTGGCGCTGGCCGGCATGGTCGTGGCGCTGGACGCCTATGGTCCTGTCACCGACAATGCCGGCGGCATAGCCGAAATGGCGGGCCTGGAAGGCGAAGTCCGCAACCGCACCGATGCGCTCGATGCGGTGGGCAACACCACCAAGGCAGTGACCAAGGGCTATGCGATCGGATCGGCGGGTCTCGCCGCGCTGGTGCTGTTCGGCGCTTACACGACCGATCTCCGGGAGTTCTTCCCGGATCTCGACGTCGATTTCTCGCTGTCCAACCCGTACGTGATCGTCGGCCTGCTGCTGGGGGCTTTGCTCCCCTATCTGTTCGGCGCGATGGGCATGACGGCGGTGGGCCGCGCGGCCGGCGCGGTGGTCGAGGAAGTGCGTGGTCAGTTCCGCGACAATCCCGGCATCATGGAAGGCACCAGCCGTCCCAATTACGCCCGCACCGTCGATCTGGTCACCCGCGCCGCGATCAAGGAGATGATCGTGCCCAGCCTGTTGCCGGTGCTGGCGCCGATCGCGGTGTACTTCATCATCACCTGGGTTGCCGGCCAGTCTAACGGCTTCGCGGCACTCGGTGCGCTGCTCTTGGGCGTGATCGTGTCAGGCTTGTTCGTCGCCATCTCGATGACGAGCGGCGGCGGCGCCTGGGACAATGCCAAGAAGTACATCGAAGACGGCAATTTCGGCGGCAAGGGCTCCGAGGCGCACAAGGCCGCGGTGACTGGCGACACGGTCGGCGATCCCTACAAGGACACCGCCGGCCCCGCCGTCAATCCGATGATCAAGATCACCAACATCGTCGCCCTGCTGCTGCTGGCAGCGCTGGCGGGTCAGGCCGCGGGCGGCTAATCGCCCGACCGGCAAGATGATCGGCCCCGTCGCTCTTCAGGGAGCGGCGGGGTCGTTCTTTATGCGTCCTCGGCTCGGTCGAAGAGCCAGCCGCCTGGGCGCTGATGAAACTGACCGGTTGAACATGATGTGTCCTACACGGCAGGCGACCTGCTATCCTCTGACCGGTTCTTTCTGTTTGTCCGCTTGCCTGTCGTGCTTGCAGCACCCAAATGCACATCCTGCACACGTCACGTCTCGTGACCTTTCTTACCTTTGTGCAGTTGGTGCGGAACGTGCGGCTCCGCCTTGCTTCCATTTCCGCGCCGCCTTCGTTATGGCGGCGCGATTTTCGTCACCCCCAGACAAAGGCTGCTGCTTGGCTAAGGAAGAATTGCTCGAAATGCGGGGGCAGGTCGTCGAACTGCTGCCCAACGCCATGTTCCGCGTGCGCCTCGAGAATGATCACGAGATTCTCGGCCACACCGCTGGCAAGATGCGCAAGAACCGCATCCGCGTGCTCGTCGGCGATGAAGTGCTGGTCGAGCTCACGCCCTACGACCTGACCAAGGGCCGGATCACCTACCGGTTCAAATAAGCTCGTGCCGGTCTTCTTCTTTCGTCATCCCGGACTTGATCCGGGAGCCAGCTTCTTCTTCTGCCCTGCTGGGTTCCCGCTTACGCGGGAATGACGAACAAGGAACGCGTGACCCGCTCCAAACTCATCCTCGCCTCGGCCAGTCCCCGCCGCCTCGACCTGCTGGCGCGGATCGGCGTGGTGCCCGATGAGGTTCGTCCCGCCGACATCGACGAGGCCGCTTTGAAGAGCGAGTTGCCCGCTGCTCACGCCCAGCGGCTCGCCGCCGAAAAGGCTGCGGCCGTCGCCGAACCCGGTGTGCTCACCCTCGCCGCCGACACCGTCGTCGCAGCGGGGCGCGGCATCCTCCCCAAAGCCGAGGATGAGGTGACGGCTCGGCACTGCCTCGAACTCCTGTCCGGCCGCCGCCACCGCGTGCACAGCGCGGTCACGCTCATCGATGCCGAGGGCAAGGCGCGGCACCGCCTTTCCACGACCATCGTCACCTTCAAGCGGCTGACCGGTCAAGAGATCGCCGCCTATCTCGCGTCAGGCGAATGGCAGGGCAAGGCGGGCGGCTATGCGATTCAGGGCCGCGCGGAGGCTTTCGTCCGCTTCCTCTCCGGCAGCCACTCCGGCGTGGTCGGCCTGCCGTTGTTCGAAACCCGCGCCTTGCTCCTTTCGGCCGGCTATCCGCTTGGCTGAGTGGCTGGTCGAGCACGGCATCGGCGAGACCCGTGCGGCCCTGGTCGACTACGGCGCCATCGTCGAAGCCCGCATTGAGCGTCACGGCGCCCTCGCCCGCTACGGAGCCGTGCTCCCCGCCCGTCTCCGCAGCAGGGCGGGCCGAGCCGGCCGGGCCGAGGCGGAACTGGAGGACGGCAGCCTTGTGCTGGTCTCACCCGCTCCGGTCAGCGAAGGCGCGACCCTGCTGGTCGAGATCATTCGCGAGGCGATCCCGGAGCGCGGCAACCCCAAGCTGCCGCTCGCCCGCCCGGTCGAAGGTCCAGCACGGCCTGCGCCTGATCTGGAGGGTAGGACCGTGCCCGCGCACGGTCCCGACCTGCTGGAGGAAGCGGGCTGGTCCGAATTGCTCGACCAGGCGGAGACGGGCCTGGTGCCCTTCCCGGGCGGACTGCTCCGCATCGAGCTCACTTCGGCGATGACCGTCATCGATGTGGATGGCGAGCTGCCCGCCGCCGAACTCGCCAAGCGCGGCGCTGCTGCGGCAGGAGAGGCGATCCGCCGCTTCGGCATTACCGGCTCGATCGGCATCGACCTGCCGACATTGCCGGACAAGACAGCGCGCCAGGCCGCCGCCGAAGCGCTCGACGCCGTCTTGCCCCAGCCTTTCGAACGGACTGCGGTCAATGGCTTCGGGTTCCTGCAGCTGGTGCGACGCCGGGTCCGGCCATCGCTGCTCGAGTTGATCCAGTCGGACCCGACCACCGCAGAGGCGCTGGCCCTGTTGCGCCGACTCGAACGTGAGCCATTGCCCGGCCGCGACAAGGTCACGGCACCGCCGGCGGTTGCCCGGCTCCTTGCCGAACGCCGCGACTGGTTGGAGGAACTGGCACGAAGGCGGGGCCGCCCGATCGGAATCGTCCCCGCCTGAGGCTTATTTGGGCGCCAGCACCATCAGCATCTGGCGGCCTTCCATGCGCGGATGCGCTTCGACCTTGGCAATCTCCGCCGTCTGCTCGGCAACGCGCTGCAGCACCGCCATGCCGAGCTGGCCATGGCTGAGCTCGCGGCCTCGGAAGCGCATGGTGACCTTCACCTTGTCACCTTCCTCGATGAACTCGACGACCTTCTTCATCTTGGTGTCGTAGTCGTGGTCGTCGATGTTCGGACGCATTTTGATTTCCTTGATCTCCTGCGTCTTCTGCGACTTGCGGGCGAGGTTCGCCTTTTTCTGCGCCTCGTATTTGAACTTGCCGACGTCGAGGAACTTGGCGACCGGCGGGTCGGCATTGGGGGACACTTCGACCAGGTCGAGCCCGACTTCGCGCGCCTGCTCGATCGCTTCGCGCGTGTACATAACGCCGAGGTTCTCGCCTTCGTGGTCGATCACCCGAACCTTCTGGCTCTGAATGAACTCGTTGAAGCGCGGACCGGAAAGCGCGGGGGGCGCCAGCGGGCGCCGCATCATGGGAGGACGTATAAGAATTGCTCCTTGGCAGTGTCGGTCAAAAAAGGCGGCAATCTCATAGCGGCTGAGCGCCGTCCCGAACAGGGGGAACGCTCAGCCGGGACAAATTGCACCGCGCGGCGATGCAGCGCCGCAACAGTCGATATCGTGATCGAGGCGCGTCGGCGCAACCGCCTCAACCGCGCAGGCGCGCTTCCACCAGCGCCTTGATGTCGGCCTGAGGCCGCGGGCCAATATGGGAGATGCACTCGGCCGCGCAGATCGCCCCCATGCGCAGCGACGTTTCCAGGTCGCGACCCTGTGCCTGGCCGGCGAGAAAGCCAGCCGCGAACAGATCGCCGGCGCCGGTTGTGTCGACGACTTTGGCCACCGGTTCGGCAGGCACGCGGGCATGCTCGTCGCCGGCATGTGCCTCAGCGCCGTCGGCGCCATGCGTGCAGACCAAAACCGGCACGCGTGCCGCCAGCGCTTTGACTGCCGCCCCTATGTCGTCCGTCTGCATCATTGCGCGAACTTCATTGTCGTTCGCGAACAGCAGGTCGAGCTCGCCGGCATCGATCAAGGCGAAGAACGCGTCGCGATGCGCCTCGACGACAAAGGTGTCGGACAAGGTCAGTGCCACCTTCCGGCCTGCCGCCCGCGCGATCGCGATCGCCCTCTTCATGGCGGCGCGGGAGTGCTCGGCATTCCAAAGATAGCCTTCCAGATACAGGATGCGCCCGGCCTCGAGCGTCCTTTGGTCGAGCGCTGATTCGGGCAGGTTCTGCGCCGCGCCCAAGAAAGTGTTCATCGTCCGCTGACCGTCCGGCGTGATGAGGATAAGGCAACGTCCGGTCGGCTCCCCGCCCGTGGCTGGCGGGGTCGCGAAGTGGACGCCTAGCGACTGGATGTCGTGCGCGAACACCTGGCCGAGCTGATCATCGGCCGTTTGCCCGATAAAGGCGCAGGGCTGTCCCAGCGCTGCGAGGCCGGCAATGGTGTTTGCAGCGGACCCGCCGGACACTTCCTGGCCCGGCCCCATGCGGGAATAGAGCGCATCGGCCTCGGCGGGGTCGAAGATCAGCTGCATCGATCCTTTGGTCATGCCCTCCGCAGTGATGAAGTCGTCGGTCGACTGCGATAGAATGTCGACGATCGCGTTGCCGATCGCCACGACATCGTAAGCGGCTGAGGTCACTTGGCACTCCTGGAAGGCGGAAGCGGCCCCATAATGCGGATTGCCCGCAGGTCAAACCGTCTCGGCCCGCAGGGCCTTGCTCGTGATCGCCGGCCATGGTCTGCCGCTCGGATGAAAAGATCCGTCGCCATACTCCTTCCCTTCATCGTCTCGGCATGCGCGACCGCGCCGCAAGGCAGCGACCTGCCACAGACGCCGCCCGTCGCCTCGGCCTCGGGGCTGGAGCGCGTGCTCGGCCGTGATGCGCGTGCGTTGGTCGCTCTGTTCGGCGAACCGGAGCTGGACGTGCGCGAGGAGCAGGCGCGCAAGTTGCAGTTTGCCGGGCCGATCTGCGTACTGGACGCCTATCTTTATCCAAAGGGCGGACGCGAGCCGGTCGTCACCTATGTTGATGCCCGCCAGCCAGATGGGCGCGACATTGACCGCGCCAGCTGCGTCGCCGCGCTGGCGGCAGCGCATCGGCGCTAGGCGCCAAGAACCTCGCTCGGCACAAGTACGGTTTCAGTCGGCCTGATGCCGCTTCAGTTCGTCGCCGACGATACGCGCGACGTGCAGCACATTGGTGGAGCCCGGCGTTCCGAACGGCACGCCGGCCATGATGATCACCCGGTCGCCGGCCTTGGCGATGCCATGCCGCAGGGCCATGCGCTTCGACTTGGCAATCATTTCCTCGAATGAGGAGACATCGCGCGTCCGCACCGCATGAACGCCCCAGAGCAGGCCCAGCCGCCGCGCGGTCTCTGCCTTGGGTGTCAGCACCAGCAATGGCACTGACGGCCGCTCGCGGGCGACCCGGCGCGCCGTCGAGCCCGACATAGTGAAACAGATGATGGCGGCCGCGCTGACGGTCTTCGCGATCTCGCCCGCCGCTTCGGCAAGCGCGTCGGCGGTGGTGGGGTCGGGCCGCGTTTCGGTGAAGTGGACGCGTGCCGAATAGCCCGGGTCGCGCTCTACAGCGTTCGCGATCGAGTTCATCATCGCGACCGACTCTTCCGGCCAGTCTCCGGCCGCGCTCTCGGCAGACAGCATCACCGCATCGGCGCCGTCATAGATGGCCGTCGCGACGTCCGACACTTCGGCGCGGGTCGGCGACGGCGACTTGATCATGGATTCGAGCATCTGGGTGGCGACCACCACCGGCCGTCCCATCCGCCGTGCACATTCGACGATCCGCTTCTGCGCCGGCGGCACGTCCTGGGGCGGCAGCTCGACGCCCAGATCGCCGCGAGCGACCATCACCGCGTCGGCGAGTTCCAAAATGCCTTCGAGACGCTCGATGGCGGCCGGCTTCTCGATCTTGGCGAGCAAGGCGGCGCGACCCTGGATCAGCCGCCGCGCCTCCGCGACATCGTCTGGCCGCTGCACGAAGCTCAGCGCCACCCAATCGATGTCGTGATCGAGCGCGAAGGCGAGGTCGGACCGGTCCTTCTCGGTGAGGGCGGCGAGCGGCACCACCACGTCGGGCACGTTCAGGCCCTTATTGTTGCTGAGTACCCCGCCGACCTCGACGCGCGTGACGATCCGGTCATGCCCGGCTTCGGTGACGCGCAGCACCAGCTTGCCGTCGTCGAGCAGCAGCCGCGAACCTTCTTCAAGTGCGACGAACAACTCCCGGTGCGGCAGGCACACCCGCGCGGCATCGCCGGGCGCCTTGTCGCGGTCGAGCACGAACTGCGCGCCGGTCTGCAGGTTCGCACGTCCTTCCGCGAAGCTGCCGACCCGCAGCTTTGGCCCCTGCAGATCGACGAGGATCGTCGTCGGCCGGCCGAGCGCCTTTTCGAGACCGCGGATGTGGGCGATCGTCTCCGCATGGCCGGCCTGAGCGCCATGGCTCATATTGACGCGGAAGGCGTCGGCGCCGGCGCGGAACAGGCGCTCGATCATCTCGGGCGTGTTGCTCGCAGGGCCGAGAGTGGCAAGGATGCGGACCTTACGGGAACGGGGTTCGACGAAGCTCGCCATGATCTCTCGTGCAGCCGTTGGACAGGGGCGCTCTAGCCGCTACGGACAAGGGATCAACCCAAGGAGCGCCTGATGGTCGAATATAGCGACGCCGCGGCCGCCGCCGCCTTCCGCCGGCTGGTGCATCACCTGCAGCAGCGCACCGATGCGCAGAATGTCGACCTGATGGGCCTCGCTGGCTTCTGCCGCAACTGCCTGAGCGACTGGCTGGCGGAGGCGAGCGAGGGTGCGCTGACCAAGGAACAGGGCCGCGAGGCGGTGTACGGCATGCCTTATCCAGAGTGGAAGGAAAAGCATCAGGGTGCGGCTACGCCGGAGCAACTGGCGCGGATGGAGGCGAGCGTCGCTCGAAACCGGGAGTTGGGGCTCTAATTCTTTAACCGGTTTAGCCTGAGCTTGTCGAAGGCTTCCCTTCTTCCTAGGGCGCTGAAAAGAAAGGGAGGGCTTCGGCCGGGTCCCACGAAAATAGTATTTTCGTGGGCGCCCGACTTGCTCAGCCCGAACCGGGAGGGAATATGAGAACTCTTGTCACGTCAGCGCTCGCCCTGTGCTTCGCGGCGACTGCCCTAGCACAGCCGCAGCAACCCGCACCCAAGGTGACCTACATCCAGGCGGGCGCGCTGCTCGCCAGGCCCGGCGAAGCGCCGCGCGGGAACAGCACCATCGTCGTGCGCGGCGGCAAGATCGCCGAAGTGCGCGAGGGCTTCGTCCAGCCCGAAGCAGGGGCCGAACTGGTCGACCTTCGCAACCAATTCGTGCTGCCCGGCCTGATCGACATGCACGTCCATTTCTATTCGACCGGCTATCCGCTGCAGGCGCGGCTGAACGCCACCAGCCGGGACCGAGGCGACGCCTTTGTGGATGCGGTCGGCAATGCGCGCCGGACACTGGACGCCGGCTTCACCACCGTGCGCGACCTGGGCGCCGAGGATCCGCGCGGCGTTCGTGCGCTCCGCGACGCGATCGCGCGCGGCGAAATTGCCGGACCCACCATCGTCAATGCCGGCGAGATGATCTCGGTCACCGCGGGGCACGGCGACGCCAATGGCCTCAAGGAAGAATATGCCCATGCCGACCGGGCGCAATCGACAGCCATCTGCAATGGCGCCGACGATTGCCGCCGCGCGACCCGCGACCAGATCTTCATGGGCGCGGAAGTGATCAAATTCGCGGCGTCCGGCGGCGTCGGCTCCAACATCGCCGGCGGTCTCGAGGCGCAGATGACCCTCGAGGAGATGAAGGCGATCGTCGAGACGGCGCACAGCTTCGGACGGAAGGCGACGGCGCATGCGCATGGCAAGTCCGGCATCGACCTCGCGCTGAAGGCCGGCGTCGATTCAATCGAGCATGGCAGCTATCTCGACGAGGAGACGTTCCGCCTATTCAAGCAGACCGGCGCTTATCTCGTACCGACCATGCATGCGTTCGAAAGCGTGATTCGCCAGGGCCGTGCCGGCGAGCGGCCGCCTGCCTCCGCCGCCAAGGCCGAGCAGGTTGCGCTAGTGGTGAAGGACGCGCATCGCCGCGCCTATGCGAGCGGCATCAAGATCGCGTTCGGCACCGATTCGGGCGTCGGTCCGCACGGCACCAACGCGCTGGAGTTCACCTATATGACCCAGGCCGGCATGCCCGCGGCACGCGCACTCCGCACGGCCACGATCGATGCGGCGACTCTGCTCGGCCAGGCGGACAAGATCGGGACTATCGAGCCGGGCAAGGAAGCGGACATCATCGCTGTCTCCGGCAATCCGATCGAGGACGTGAAGCGGCTGGAGAAGGTCGACTTCGTGATGAAGGACGGGCGTATCCACAAGCTGGGCGGTCAGCGGCAGCCTTTCCCGGCCGAATAGCATTGAGGCAGCGGCGCGTCTGGCCTAGACGCGCCGCTTCACCAGAGCTGGGGACCGAACTTCAATGAGTGACACTGTCGCCGCAGACCAGTTGCGCCTGTTCATCGAGCGCATCGAGCGGCTGGAAGAAGAGAAGAAGGGCATCGCCGACGACGTGAAGGACGTCTATCTGGAGGCGAAGGCGAATGGCTATGACGTCAAGACGATGCGGGCCATCGTTCGCCTCAGGAAGATGGAAAAGAACGCCCGTCAGGAAGCCGACGCGCTGCTGGAGACCTATCGCGCGGCGCTTGGTCTGGAATAAGGAGCGGGTCCATGGCCGGCCATTCCAAATTCAAGAACATCATGCACCGCAAGGGTGCGCAGGATAAGAAGCGCTCCGCCGCCTTCTCCAAGCTCAGCCGCGAAATCACCGTCGCGGCCAAGATGGGCACCCCCGACCCCGACATGAACCCGCGCCTTCGCGCCGCCGTCAATGCGGCCAAGGCCCAGTCCATGCCGAAGGACAATATTCAGCGCGCTATCGACAAGGCGAGCCGGGGTGATGCCGAGGCCTATGAGGAAGTCCGCTACGAGGCCTTCGGCCCCGGCGGCACCTCGCTGATCATCGAGGCACTGACGGACAACCGGAACCGCACCGCGACCAATGTCCGCACCGCTGTCACCAAGAATGGCGGCAACATGGCAACGGTTTCACACGGCTTCGACCGACTAGGCCTGATAACCTACCCCGCGAACGTCGGCGATGCCGACAAGGTGTTTGAGGCAGCGCTGGAGGCCGGCGCCGAGGATGTCGAGTCCGACGCTGACGAGCACCGCATCTGGACGGCGCTCGACTCGCTACACGAAGTGGCGAAGGCGCTGACCGCGACGCTCGGCGAACCGGAAGGCGCGAAGCTCGCCTGGCGGCCGCACATGCAGGTCGGCGTGGCGGAAGACGACGCCAAGCTGCTGTTCAAGATGATCGACACGCTCGATGACGATGACGACGTCCAGACCGTCTGGGGCAATTACGACGTGCCAGACGACGTGATGGAGCGGCTCGGCTGATCGTCCTCGGGCTCGATCCTGGGCTGGGCACCACCGGCTGGGGCGTGATCCGGGCGGAAGGAAGCCGGCTTTCCCATGTCGCGAACGGCCGGATTGCAACCAATGCCAAGCAAGAGCTCGGCGCGCGACTTGTTGAACTCGACCGTGCCCTGACGCAGCTGCTGGCGGAGTTCGAGCCGGCAGCGGCCGCGGTCGAGGAAGTCTTCGTCAACAAGAACCCGCAATCGACGCTAAAGCTGGGTCAGGCGCGTGGCGTGGCGCTGCTCGCGGCGGCTAAGGCAGGCATCGTCGTCGGCGAGTATGCGCCCAGCCTGGTCAAGAAGGCGGTCGTCGGCACTGGAGCGGCGGAAAAGGCGCAGGTCCATGCAATGGTCTCGCGGCTGCTCCCTGGCGTGGAGATCGCGGGATCGGATGCGGCGGATGCGCTTGCGGTGGCGATCTGCCACGTCCATCACCTTGGTTCGGTCCGATCCGACCACACCCGTTCGGGCTGAGCTTGTCGAAGACCTGCTTTTCCTTTCTAAGCAGCACAGAAGAAGAACAGGGTTCGACAAGCTCAGCCCGAACGGAGTGTGGGGCAGGCGTGATAGCCAGACTGACCGGGATCTTGGCGGAGACGGCAGCTGATCACGCAGTGATCGACGTCGGCGGCGTTGGCTATGTCGTGCAGGCCTCGTCGCGCACGCTCTCGCTCATCGGTCCGGTTGGCGGATCTGTGATGATCTTCACCGAAATGCAGGTCCGCGAAGACTCGATGACGCTGTTCGGCTTCGGCTCGGCGGCGGAGCGGGATTGGTTCCGGCTGCTGACCGGCGTGCAGGGCGTCGGCGGCCGCGTGGCCCTCGCCATTCTGTCAGCGCTGTCAGCGGACGAACTGCGCAAGGCGGTCGCGGCCGGCGACAAGGCGATGGTCGCCCGCGCCCAGGGCGTCGGCCCCAAACTCGCAGAACGCATCGTCCGCGAGCTGAAGGACAAGGTCGGCGGTCTGGTGCTTGGCCCGGCAGCCCTCGCCAGCGCACCCGCCACAGGCGCCGCGAACGACGCCGTCTCCGCCCTCACCAACCTCGGCTTTCGCCCCGCCGAAGCGAGCGCTGCCGTCGCAGCCGCCAACGACGAACTGGGCGACGGCGCCAGCCTCAACGCGCTGGTCCGGCTGGCGCTGAAGAAGGCGGCACGTTAGGTTCGAGCTGAAAGGACCAGCCTGATGCAGGTAACAGCAGTGCTAACCCCGGAAGACGGCGGGTTCGTGGCGTATAATCCGGAAACCGGCACGGCCACTCAAGGCGATACAATCGAGGAAGCGCTGGCGAACCTTCGGGAAGCAGTGGAGCTCTACCTCGAGGAGTTTCCACTGAAGCCCGCGGGGCCGCCCATTATTACCATGCTTGACGTCAAGGAGCATGCCTAGACTCCCGCGCCTCTCTGGGCGCGACGTTATCAAGGCGCTCGAGAGGCTCGGCTTTCATCAGACAAGACAGCGGGGCAGCCATGTGGTGATGCGCCGCGGAGAACGAGGTTGCGTGGTCCCCGCCCATAAGGAAGTCCGGCTCGGCACATTGTCAACGATCCTGAACCAGGCCGGAGTTTCGGTCGAAGAACTGCTGGCCGCTCTGAAGTGACCGACGCCGATCGCATCATCGCGCCGGCGCGCAAGCCGGAGGACATCGACGCTGCGCTGCGGCCCAAGCGCCTCGACGAGTTTGTCGGGCAGAAGGCGGCGCGGGAAAATCTGCGCGTGTTCATCGAGGCGGCGCGGGCGCGTGGCGACGCGCTCGACCATGTGCTGTTCTTCGGGCCGCCGGGGCTCGGCAAGACCACTCTCGCGCAGATCGTCGCGCGGGAAATGGGGGTAGGGTTCCGCGCGACATCCGGACCGGTCATTGCCAAGTCGGGCGATCTAGCCGCGCTGCTGACCAATCTGGAGGATGGCGACGTCCTCTTCATCGACGAGATCCACCGGCTGGCGCCTGCGGTCGAGGAAGTGCTCTACCCCGCGATGGAGGACCGCGCCCTCGATCTGATGATCGGCGAGGGCCCCTCGGCGCGGTCGGTCCGAATCGACCTGCCGCGCTTTACGCTGGTCGGCGCGACGACGCGGCAGGGGTTGCTGACGACGCCGCTGCGCGACCGCTTCGGCATCCCGCTGCGGCTGCAATTTTATTCGGTGGAGGAGTTGGAACAGGTGGTGCGCCGCGCGGCCGGGCTCCTTGGTTTAGACATCGCTGACGATGGCGCCCGTGAGATCGCGCGGCGATCGCGTGGCACGCCCCGCATTGCCGGACGGCTGCTGCGCCGGGTGCGCGACTTCGCCAATGTGGCGGGCGAAGGCGTCGTGCATGCCGAAGTCGCCGACAAGGCGCTGAACCGGCTGGAAATCGATCAGCTCGGCCTGGACGCCATGGATCGCCGCTACCTTCATATGATCGCCGACATCTACAAAGGCGGCCCGGTCGGCGTGGAGACGCTCGCCGCCGGTCTGTCGGAACCCCGCGACACGATTGAGGAAGTGATCGAGCCCTATTTGATCCAGCTCGGACTGATCGCGCGTACCGCCCGCGGACGGTGTCTGAACGGACCAGGATGGAAGCATCTCGGCCTCAATCCACCTGCAGGGCAGGACGGATTGTTCGACTAGAAGGGCGAAGCGGGGTTGGACCGGGAGTCCGCTTCCGTTAAGGCGCGCCCATGGAGCCGGAAGACCTTCCGCGCCGGGGCCGGTTCGTCGGCCGCGAACATCGTTTCCCCGTCCGCGTGTTCTTCGAGGACACCGACCTGTCGGGCGTCGTCTACCACGCCAACTTCCTTCGCTACATGGAACGGGCGCGGTCCGACATGCTAGCGATGGCCGGCATCGACCAGCGTCAGGCGTGGGGGGCGGGGCAGGGCGTCTATGTCGTCGCCGATCTGAGCATCCGTTATCGCCGGTCGGCCAAGCTCGACGATGACCTGCTGGTCGTCACCACGCTCAAGAAGGTCGCGACCGCCACCGTCACCATTCATCAGCGAGTCATGTTGGACGGAGAAATCCTGACCGACGCGACGGTGCTTGCGGCGTTCGTCCAGTCGGGCGGCGGCCGCCCCAAGCGCCAGCCGCGGGAATGGCTGACCATCTTCGAAGGCCTGTTGGAGGAATAGTGGATCAGCTTTTCGTGAATGCCGACGCCGCGGCCCTGTCGCCTATCGGCCTGTTTCTGCAGGCGGATTGGGTGGTGAAGCTGGTGATGCTGGGGCTCCTCCTCGCCAGCATCTGGACCTGGGCCATCATCATCGGCTTCGGCATGCGGCTGCGGCGGACGGTCGCCCAGTCCGAGCAATATGAGCGCGATTTCTGGAAGGCGACCGATGTCGACCGCTTCTACGAGCGCAACGGCCAGGACGATGTGCCGATCGCGCGCATCCTCGACGCGGGGCTAAAGGAATGGCGGCGATCGACCGCGGCCAAGAAGGTCGATGCCGAAGGCGTGCGCTCTCGTCTGGCAACACTGATGGCGAGCGCAAGCGCCGCCGAGATCGACCAGCTTTCCGGACGGCTGAACGTGCTCGCCACCGTCGGCAGCGTCGCACCCTTCGTCGGCCTGTTCGGGACCGTCTGGGGCATCATGCGCAGCTTCACCGCCATTGCCGCCGAGCAGAACTCATCCCTGGCCGTGGTGGCGCCCGGCATTGCGGAGGCGCTGTTCGCCACCGCCATCGGCTTGTTTGCCGCCATTCCGGCGGTGATCGCCTATAACCGCTTCAGCCACGGCCTGAACCGGCTGGAGGCAAGGCTGCTGCGCTTTGCCGACAAGTTCCATGCGACCTTGTCCCGCGAACTCGATGGGGAGGCCTGATGGCGGTCAAGCTCCCCTCCGCAAGCCGGGGGCGCGCGCGGGCGCCGATGGCCGAGATCAACGTGACGCCTTTGGTCGACGTGATGCTGGTGCTGCTGATCATCTTCATGGTGACAGCCCCGCTTCTAACGGCAGGCGTGCCGGTGAACCTGCCGCAGTCCAAGGCGGGGGCGCTGAAGCAGGACAAGGAGCCGGTGACGCTTTCGATCGAGAAGACGGGCGAGGTGTACCTCGGAGAAGAGCGGATCGAGCCGGAGCAGCTGGGCGCACGGCTGGAGCGCATTGCGGCAGATGATCCGAGCCAGGTCTTCCTGCGCGCCGACCGGTCGCTGGTCTATGGGCGGGTGATGGCGGTGCTGGGCGAGCTGAACCGCGCCGGGCTGAACAAGGTGGCGCTGGTGAGCGTGGGAGAGGAGAGATGACACCTTCTCTCGTCATTCCCGCGGAAGCGAGAACCCAGCACTTCGGCCCCCTCTGGGTCCCCGCTTTCGCGGGGATAACGAAGGGAGAGTGATGGACCGGGCGGAGAAACTCGGCCTTGGCGCAGCAACCGCAGGACATGTCGTCCTGTTCGGGCTGCTCTCGGTCGGCTTCCTCGCCACGCCCAATCCGAGCAAGATCGAGCGCAATCCGGTCGAGGTGACCTTCGCCGAAGATGTGGGGCTGGAGGCGATGGCGCCGCGCGCCTCCGAACAGCCGCCGGCAACGAGCGTGGCGCCGGAACTCGGCGAGCCGGAACCGGCGCCGCCGCTGCCCTCCCAGGCGCTGCCCGAACCTGCGCCCGCTCCCGCCGAACCGGCTCCTGCCCCGGTGCCTGCACCCAAGCCACAGCCCGTCAAGCCGCCGGTGCGCCAGCAGCAGGTCGCGAAGGCCGCTCCCGCCCGTCCTGCCCCGCCTGCCAGGGCGACTCCCAAGGGTGCCCGGCTGGGTCCGGATTTCCTGAAAGGTCTGACCGAGACCGCGAGCGTCAGCCGGACGGCGCAGGCCTCTGCACCGACCATCGGTCCGCGCGAACAGGCCTCGCTCGCGGCGGAGCTCAAGCGGCAGCTGAAGCCGCATTGGCGTCCGCCGAGCGGAGCCGATGTCGAGAAGCTTCGCGTGGTGATCGAGGCGCGGCTGGCGGAGGATGGCTCCATCATCGGCCAGCCCCGCGTGATCGGGCCGACGGGCGTAACGGCGAGCAATCGTGCGCAGGCCGATCTGTTCGTCGAACGCGCGCTGGCGGCGGTTCGTCGCGCCGCGCCCTATAACTTTCCGAAGCAATATTATGCGGCATGGAGAACGATTCGGCCGCAACTCTATGAAGGGCTATGACGATGTTGTTCGCGTTCGTTCTCCTGGCCGCTCAGGAACAACCGCAGGCGGTTTCGACCGAGCCGCAGGGCGGGTTGAGCGTCGACGTGACCGCATCGGCGGGCGACGATCTAAAGATTGCCGTCCCGGTGCTTGCGACCGACGAGGTGCGCCAGACGGTCGCGGGCGCGACCGACGCGCTCGGGCGGCAGATCGCGGACGTGATCGCGTCCGACCTGCGCGGCAGCGGCCTGTTCCGGCCGATCGGCCCGGCCGGCATTCCGAACGTGACCTTCGCCGAAGCGAACGCGCCGAACTTCGGCATCTGGCCGCAAACGGGGGCTGAGGCGCTGGTCAGCGGCTTCGTGCGTGCCGGCAGCGACGGCCAGCTGACCGTCGGCTGCTATCTCTATGACGTGAACCTCAAGTCCGAGCTGAAGCGCACCGGCTTCGTCGTCGCCCCGCGCGACTGGCGGCGGGCGGCGCACAAATGCGCGGACATGATCTATTCGCGCCTGTCGGGCGAAAGCCCGTTCTTTGACAGCCGTATCGCCTATATCGCCGAGACCGGACCCAAGGACAAACGCGTCAAGCGGTTGGCGATCATGGACTCGGACGGGGCCAATCACCGTTTCCTGACCAACGGCCAGAACCTCGTCCTTACGCCGCGTTTCTCGCCCGACTACAAGTCGATCGTCTATGTGAGCTACCAGCAGCGGCGGCCGCATGTGTTCGTGTACGATATCGGCACCGGGCGGCAGCGGCTGGTGCTGAACAGCGGCGCGCAGGTGATCGCCCCACGCTTCTCGCCCGATGGACGCTGGCTGCTCTTCTCCATGAGCCAGGGCGGCAACACGGACATCTACAAGATGCCAGCGACTGGCGGCGAGCCGACGCGCCTTACCAGCTCGCCCGGCATCGATGTCGGCGGCAGCTTCTCGCCCGACGGTCAGCGGATCGTATTCGAAAGCGATCGCTCGGGATCGCAGCAGCTGTACGTGATGAACGCCGACGGTTCGAACCAGCAAAGGATCAGCTTCGGCGGCGGCTCTTACGGCACGCCCGAGTGGAGCCCGCGCGGCGACCTGATCGCCTTTACCCGCGTCGGCAGCTTCCGCGTCGGCGTGATGTCGCCTTCCGGCGGCGGCGAGCGGCTGCTGACCAATGGCTGGCAGGACGAAAGCCCGACCTGGTCGCCCAATGGCCGCGTGATCCAGTTCTTCCGGAGCACGCCCGGGCGCAGCGGCACGTCCAGCGTCTGGCAGGTCGATCTGACCGGCCGCAACACGCGAAAGATTCCGACGCCGGTCGATGGATCGGACCCGACCTGGGGACCGTTACTCCCCTGAGACCATCAAAGGAGACAATCATGAAACTCAGCCACACCTTGATGGTCGCGACTGCGCTGATCGCCGTCGCCGGCTGCGCGAAGAAGCCGCCCAAGGAACTGCCGCCCGCGCCGGTCGAGACGCCTTCGGCGGAAGTGCCCGTCAACGATCCGAACGCTGGCGCTCCTCAGCCCGGCAGCCAGGCGCATTTCGTCGCCAACATTAGCTCGGACCGAATCTTCTTCGACACCGACCAGTCCGAAGTGGATGCGGAGGACCAGGCCACGCTGCAGAGCCAGGCGGCCTATCTGCGCCAGTATTCGCAGGTGCGGGTCACGATCGAAGGCCATGCGGACGAACGGGGCACGCGCGAATATAATCTGGCGCTGGGCGAGCGGCGGGCGAACGCGGCGAAGAACTATCTGGCCGGCCTTGGCATCGACGCGGGGCGGATCGGCACGATCAGCTATGGCAAGGAACGTCCGGAGGCCACCGGCTCCGATGAGACCAGCTGGGCGCGCAATCGCCGCGCGGTCACGGTGACGGTGCAGTAAGTGCAGGCGCGGCTCGGCTGGACGGCGGCGCTGCTGGCGCTGGGCGCATGCGTGCGGCCGAGCGAAGCGCCGCCGCCACCCGCGCCGGCACCGGCTTCGACGCCCACGCCACCCCCGGCGCCGCCTCCGCTTGAATGGCAGGACCGCCCCTATTCGCCTGGCGACTGGAGCTATGCGGAGCGGGTGGCGCGGTTCGGCGCGGCGGTGGCGCTCCGCTGCGACCCCGGGAGCCGGCGCGTCACCATCGAACTGCCGGGAGCGACGGCGGGGCCGCTGATCGTGCGGACCAGCTATGGCGATACGTCACGCGCGGCGAGCGCCGGCACGGATGCGTTGATCGTTGAGCTGCCAGCGGGCGATCCTGTGCTCGACCAGATCGCTTATAGCCGCGGGCGGTTCATGCTTGCGGCGGGCGGCCGAGAGCTGATCCTGCCGGCATGGGCGGAGGTCGCGCGAGTTGTCGAGGATTGCCGCTGAGCCCCGTCCCGAAGCGGCGCAACCCAACCAGAATCGTCCGAAAAAATATTTCGCGCAAGACTTGATCGCTGAGTCGCGCCGATTCACATTCGAAGGCGTGGACCAACCGGTCCACATTGGCTTCAACAAGCGAAAGGAGGTGATCCGATGTCTCATGGTTCAGCAGAGAGGTCGGTTCTGTCCGTTCGGGAGCTGCGCGCCTAAAGGGCTGCAGCCAAAAGGCTTCCGGGCGGCCTTCCGGCCGCTGACCATGTAAGGGGTTGCCGGGCTTTCGGGTCCGGCAACCTTTTTCATTTGCGGCGCCGAAGCCAGCCGCGCTCCTCGCGCTCCAGCAGTTCCTCGCGGATGCGCAACCCGCTCAGCGCCACGTTGATCTCGATCAGGAACAGGATCAGCCCGGCGATCAGCAGCGCCATGCTGAGCACGAAGGCGATCGCCACCGCGACCCGAAAGGCGAGCCCCGCGAGCTGGGTGACGAACAGCAGGGCGACCAGCAGGCAGACGATGATCGCGCTGGCCACCATCAAGGCAATGGCGGCGTTCGCCAGCCGCATGCGCCGGTCGATGACGCGAAGCTCCACCACATAGCGGTGATGCTCCTCTCCGGTGCTTGCGGCATGAAGCTGTTCGAGCACGCGCGAGCGGTCGACGACCCGCGCCAGCCGGCCGGCGAGCACGTTCAGGATCGCGCCGATGCCGGCGAGCAGGAACACCGGCGCGATCGCCAGTTGAATCGTTTGGGCGATGCTGGAGACGGCCGGCAGCTCCGGCATCAGTCGCCCTGGAATGCGCGCACCCGCGCCTTGAACGCTTCGGGCAGCGGCTGGGAGCGGCCCGTCTCAAGGTCGACGCCGACATAAACAAGCTCGATCGCGGCGCGCAGATCGTCCTCCCCGCCCTCGCCGTGCAGCTCGACCGACCAGGTCATGCTGGCGGTGCCGAACTTCTCGATCCGCGTCCGGGTTTCGATGAGCTCGTCGAGGCGGATCGGCTTCACATAGCGGACCGTGGCGGTGCCGACATGGCACTCCGGCGTATCGTCCGTACCCGGCCGATAACCCATCGCGCGCCAATATTCCGTGACGGCGATGTCGGCATATTCGAGATAGCGCGAGTTGAAGACGACCGCCTGCGGATCGACTTCGGCATAGCGGACGCGGATCGGATAGGTGAACCTGAACGCCTTGCTCATCCGCGCTGGCTCGCCCCCGGGGTGTTGACGCCCATGCTCTGGAGGTACCGCTTCACCTGCCGCGCGGCCTGGCGCAGCCGCTGCTCATTCTCGACCATCGCGATGCGAACGAAGCCTTCGCCATTTTCGCCATAGCCCACGCCCGGCGCCACCGCGACCTTGGCCTGGGTCAGGAGCTGCTTCGAAAACTCAAGCGACCCGAGATGCGCGAGGGCCGGCGGCAGCGGCGCCCAGGCGAACATCGAGGCTGGAGGCGCCGGGATGTCCCAGCCGGCGCGGCCGAAACTTTCGACCAGCACGTCGCGGCGCTTGTGGTAGAGTTCGCGGTTCTTCTCGACGATATCCTGCGGCCCGTTGAGCGCCGCGCAGGCGGCCGCCTGCACCGGCGTGAAGGCGCCGTAATCGAGATAGGATTTTACTCGCGTCATCGCCGCGATCAGGTCCTTGTTTCCGACCGCGAAGCCGATCCGCCAGCCAGCCATCGAATAGGTCTTGGACAGCGAGGTGAACTCGACCGCCACCTCTTTCGCGCCCTTGACCTGGAGGATGGACACGGTCGGCTTGCCGTCGAAATAAAGCTCCGAATAGGCAAGATCGGAGATGATCCAGACCTTGTTCTCGCGCGCCCAGGCAACCAGCCGCTCGTAGAAGCCGAGGTCCACTGTCTCGGCGGTGGGGTTGGATGGATAGTTGACGACGAGCACGCTCGGCCGCGGCACGGTAAAGGCGATCGCGCGCTCAAGACTCTCGAAATAAGCCTCGTCGGGCGTGGTCGGCACCGCCCGGATCGTCGCGCCGGCCAGGATGAAGCCGAAGGTGTGGATCGGGTAGGAGGGGTTGGGCGCCAGCACGACATCGCCCGGGGCGGTAATAGCCGTAGCGAGGCTGGCCAGCCCTTCCTTCGACCCCATGGTGACGACTACCTCGCGCTCGGGATCGACCTCAACGCCGAAGCGGCGGCCGTAGTAATTCGCCTGGGCGCGGCGGAGGCCCGGAATGCCTCTAGACTGCGAATAGCCATGCGCGTCGGGCTTACGGGCGACTTCGCAAAGCTTCTCGATGACGTGCGGAGGCGGGGGCAGGTCGGGGTTGCCCATCCCAAGGTCGATGATGTCTTCGCCCGCTGCACGTGCTGCCGCACGCATCGCATTGACTTCGGCGATGACATAGGGCGGCAGCCGCTTGATACGGTAAAAGTCGGTGTCCATGGCACCCCGCCCTTACAGACAGAGAGGGCGCGGCTCCACCCCGGCGAAGCTATACCAAGAGCAAGCCGCGCTTGCCGTAGCGTCAATGTCACAGCGTCCCGAAACTGTTGCAAAAACGCCGCTATGATGAGGGAAAAGCGCGGATTCTCGCGCTTCGGCGTGGATGTTCGGGTAACGTGCACGTAAACATCCTTTCAAAGCCGCAAAGGCGAATTGGTGGGAGGATGATATGCGCAAGACCGCTTGGCTGCTTTCGGCAGCGCTGATTTCCGTGGCCGCGCCGGGCTTTGCCCAAGATACGCAGAGTGCCACGTCGGTGACTGAATCGGCTTCAGCGCCGGGCGAAGAGACGACCAACTCCGGCGACATCATCGTCACCGCCACCCGTCGCGCCGAGGCGCTGTCGGACGTGCCGATCGCCGTCTCTGCCGTGACGGCGGAGTCGCTTCAGAACTCCGGTGCCAACGACATCCGCCAGCTGAACCAGCTCGCGCCATCGCTGCTCGTATCCTCGACCGGCTCCGAAGCGAACGGCTCGGCCCGTATCCGCGGCATCGGCACGGTCGGCGACAATCCAGGCCTCGAAAGTTCGGTCGCGGTGTTCATCGACGGCGTCTATCGCTCGCGTTCGGGCATCGGCCTCAACGAACTCGGCGAGATCGACCGGGTCGAGGTGCTGCGCGGACCACAGGGCACGCTGTTCGGCCGTAACGCGTCCGCCGGTCTCATCCACATCATCTCCAAGAAGCCGAGCTTTGAGTTTGGCGGCATGGGCGAGATTTCCTACGGTAATTACGACTTCATCCGCGGCCAGGCGGCAGTCACCGGTCCGATCACTGAGCAGCTTGCCGGACGCATCGAAGGCGTGTTCGTCAAGCGTGACGGCTTTTATCGCGATCCCGCCAACGGCACCCGCGTCAACGATCGCGACCGTTACTTCATCCGCGGCCAGCTGCTGTTCGAACCCAGCGAAGATCTGAGCTTCCGCCTGATCGGCGACTATACAAAGCGCGAGGAAAAATGCTGCGCTGCCGTTTATCTCGGCAACGACGTCGTGCCGACGATCGGCAACCTCAATAATCCGGCAACGCCGCTGACCACGGGCCTGCCTAACGGCAACAACATCATCAACGTGCTGCGCGACCTTGGCCAGCCGCTGAGCCGCTTCCAAAACGCATTCAGCCGTGTCATCTCCGTCACCCCGGGCCGCAGCTATGCGGGCGACACCGAGGATTGGGGCGTGTCGCTCGAAGCGAACTGGGATTTCGGCGGCGCTTCGCTGACGTCGATTACCGGTTATCGCGACTATAAATCGGGTCAGGCGTCGGACACCGATTATAGCTCGGTCGACATTCTCTATCGGGCGCCGGGCCTGACCGGCCGAGCGTTCCGCACCTTCAGCCAGGAACTGCGTTTGCAGGGCTCGGCCTTTGACGACCGGCTCGACTGGTTGGTCGGCGGCTTCTACGCCGACGAAGACCTGAGCGTGAACGACAATCTCCGCTTCGGCAGTCAGTATGGCCGGTTCGCCACCTGCCGCATCATCTCGGGCGGCGGCCTTGCGGGCCTTTATTCGCCGACCAGTCCAGGCTGCGTGGTGCCGGGTGTCGGGTTCGCGACGATCGGCGGCGCCAGCGGCGGCGGCCAGACCGGCGCCGACATCGTCGCCGGGTTCCAGGCGCTTGATGGCCTGAACGACCGCGGCAGCACGCGCGATCGTTATCGGCAGAACAGCCGGAACTTTGCGCTGTTCACGCATAATATCTTCCATATCACCGACAATCTCGACCTGACCCTTGGTCTGCGCTGGACCAAGGAGCGGAAGAAGTTCCGCGCCACGTTCGGTAACGACAACACTGTCTGCACCACGGTTCAGGGGCTGGTGACCGACGACCTGGTAAGCCCGAATGCAACGGCGCGCGCCCTTGCCGCGGCGCTGATCGGCCTGTCCTGCCAGGGCAACTCCACGGCCGAACTGAACGGTGTCACGATTCGCGACCGCCGCAGCGAGGACGAGTTCACCGGCACGGCGGTGCTGTCGTACAAGCCGAACGACGACCTTCTGCTCTATGCCAGCTACTCGCGCGGCTATAAGGCGGGCGGGTTCAACCTCGACCGTTCGGCGCTGAAGGCGCCAATCCAGGTCGTCAACGGCGTGCCGACCAGCACGTTCGCGGCGGCGGGAGGCGCGCAGTCGCTGGTCGGCAACCTGCAGTTCGATCCGGAAATCAACAACGCCTATGAAGTGGGTCTGAAATATTCGACCGGCCCGCTCAGCCTCAACGTCGCCGCATTCCGGCAGCAGTTCGACAGCTTCCAGCTGAACACTTTCAACGGCACCGTCTTTCTGGTGCAGAACGTGAATGGCTGCGGTTCAAGCCTCAACGGAGCGGACCGGGATGCGAGCGCCACCACCGGCGCCTGCGCTGCGGACGATGTGGAATATGGCGTCCTGTCGACCGGTGTCGAAGTCGAAGCCGCGCTGCGGCCGGCTCGGGACGTGAACCTCAGCCTGGGCCTGACCTACGCCAACACCAAGTACCGCAATAATCTGGTCGGCAACGAGAGCGGCATCCCGCTCGACCCGGCCCTGCGTGTGCTGCCCGGCAAGAACCTGTCCAATGCGCCGCAGGTCGTGGTGACCGGTTCCGCCGCCTGGACGCCGGAGATCGGCGACACCGGGCTGCGCGGTCTCGTCTATGTCGATGCGCGCGTGACTGGTGACTTCAACACCGGCTCCGACCTCTTCCCGCAGAAGAAGGAGGAGAGCTTCACGGTCGTGAATGCCCGTGTCGGCCTGCGCGGCCCGCGCGAAATCTGGGCGGTAGAGCTTTGGGCGCAGAACGTGTTCAATACCAAGTATGCGCAGGTCGCGTTCAACTCGCCGTTCCAGGCGGGCACCAGCAGCGCGCCGTTTGTCGACCCGGCGTTTCCGGGCGGACGGCAGCTCTTCTCCGCCTTCCTGGCAGAGCCGCGCACCTATGGACTGACGCTGCGCACGCGCTTCTGACCTGGGAGCACGGACGAAAGTAGGAGGGCGGTGAGCAATCACCGCCCTTTTTCTTCGCGTAAACCCCTGCTGAACGGCTGGTTCAGATCGGGCTCAGTTCACCGCGGCTAGTCGGACATGCTGAGAGGGTGCGTGGGGCATGGGACGACGAGGAGGAGTCGCATGCGTAAGACACTGATCGGCCTGCTGCTGGCGAGCGTAGTCGCCACTCCGGCGATTGCCGATGATGACGACCGGAGGGGTCGCAAGCATCACAAGGAACAGAAATGGGATCGCGGCGGCGACGATGATCGCCGTGGTCGCGGCTGGCACCGTGGCGGCTGGGAAGGCCGCGGTCAGCACCGGGCCGTGCGGGTCGTAAGCTACGACCGGGGCGATGATGACGACGACGAGGATGACTGGCGGGAAGGGCGCAGGGAAGAGCGCCATTATTGGCGTCAGGTGCGGAGCGATCGCCGCGAGCTTTGGCGCGAGGCACGCCGGGAGCGCCGTGAAGCCCGTCGGGACTGGCTTGAGGAAGCGCGTCGAGCCTATGTACCGGCGCGGATAGTCCGCTATGCGCCGATCGAGCGAGCTTACGAGCGGCAGCCTTATGCTCCCGCCCGCTACGCCCAGCCGGTGATCCGCTATGCGGTGCGGGACTATTCTCCCGCAAGCTACGGCACCTCCTACGGCTATGCGGACCCGTATGAATCCTTTGGCGGCTATTCTCCTTACTCCGCCGGCCAGGGCCTGTTCGGCGGCGATAACTCCGTTCTCTCCGCGCTACTTCCGATCGTGCTGTCGAGCGTGGTCGGCGGCGACATGGGCAGCAGCTTGGGAAGTCTGGCGGGCATCGGCGGCCTGGGTGGTCTTTCCGGGCTCGGTGGCCTTGGCGGTCTTACCGGGGCAGGCGGCCTTGGCGGTCTCGGCGGGCTTACCAATGCGACCTATGCAGATGGCTATAGCTCGCCCCTCTACAGCGGCTATGACAGCTATGCTGCGCAGGAAGACTATAGCGGCTATGGCAATTTCAGCGATTACGGCAGCTATGCCGCGCTGTCCGAACTGACCGGGGCCGATCCCTATGCCGTGCCGCTTCAGCAGATCGGTTATGGCGACCAGCTTTCCGGCGGGCTGCTCCCGGCCAGCTATGGCGGTGAAGGCCTCGGCGCTCTGCTGGTGCCGGCTCTGCTCGGTCAGACGAGTTCGCTCTTCTAAGCGGCCTTGATCGGCATGGGCATTCGGCCCACATGGGCGCCCATGCTGATCGAGACCGAAACGACGCCCAATCCGGCGACGCTCAAATTCCTGCCTGGCCGGCCGGTGATGACCGGCGGCACGCGGGACTTCGCCACGCCCGAGGAGGCAGAGGCATCGCCACTGGCTGAGGCGTTGTTCGGGCTCGGCGATGTCGAGGGCGTGTTCTTCGGCTCCGACTTCGTATCGGTGACGGCGGCTCCCGGCGCGAACTGGCGTGACCTCAAGCCCGTTGTGCTCGCCGTTCTGCTCGACCATTTCTCAGGCGACATGCCGCTGTTCCGCGCGGGGTCGGCCGCCGGCATCGCGATCGAAGACGATGCGCCGCTCGACGATCCTGAAGACGCGGATATCGTCAGCCAGATCAGGGAACTGATCGACACCCGTGTCCGCCCGGCAGTGGCGAATGACGGCGGCGACATCGTCTATCGCGGCTTTCAGCAAGGCACCGTTTTCCTGAAGATGCAGGGCGCCTGTTCCGGTTGCCCGTCCTCCACTGCCACGCTGAAGCAGGGTATCGAGCAGCTGCTCAAATATTACGTCCCCGAAGTCACTGAAGTGAGGGCAGTTTGATGGCGGCGCTGCCTGACGCCGCGCTCGACCAGCTGTTCCGCACGGGGCGCACCTATAACGGCTATCAGGACAAGCCGGTGGGGGAGGATCAGCTCCGCGCCATTTGGGACCTGATGAAGATGGGACCGACCAGCGCCAATATGCTGCCGGCGCGGATCGTCTGGTGCGTGAGCGACGACGCGAAGGCGCAAATTGCCTCCTGCGCGTCCGAAAAGAATGCGGCGAAGATCCTGAAGGCGCCTGTGACGGCCATCATCGGCATGGACCTGGACTTCCACGAACAGCTGCCGGAGCTCTTCCCGCACGATCAGACTGCGAAACACTGGTTCCCAGACCCCGAGTCGCGCAAGATCCATGCGCTCCGCAACAGCTCCCTGCAGGGCGGCTATTTCATCATGGCCGCAAGAGCGCTGGGGCTGGATACCGGGCCGATGTCGGGCTTCGACAATGATCGCGTCGACGCGCTCTTCTTCGCTGGCACGAACGTAAAGTCCAACTTCATCTCAACCCTCGGCTATGGAGACCCGTCCACGATCTTTGGCCGGCTGCCGCGGCCGGAGTTCGAGCGCTTCAACCGCCTGCTTTGAGACTGCTGGCGATAGAGACGGCGACCGAAACCTGCTCGGTCGCGCTGTTCCATGACGGGCAGCTGATCGGTCATGTTCATGAACGGGTCGGCCGCGGCCACGCTGAACGTCTGATCCCGATGATCGCCGAGCTGCCGGACCAGGGCCGTGCGGAGATCGTGCTGGTCGATTGCGGACCGGGCAGCTTTACCGGCGTTCGTGTGGGCCTGGCAGCGGCACGGGCTTTCGGCTTCGCCTGGGGAGCCGAGGTGCGCGGCTACTCGTCGCTGGCGCTGATCGCCGCTACGGCTTTCGATGCCACGGCGACGCTCGACAGCCTTGCCGTTGCGCTGATCGGCGGTCATGGTGAGTATTTCGTGCAACGCTTTGCAAGGCAGGGAGTGCGTCCGATCGCACCGCTTCGTTCCTTGAGACCGGAAGAGGCCGCGCTTGCCTGCGGCGCGGATGCGATCGCCGGTTCGGGAGCGGAGGCCATGGCTAAAGCCGGCGCAGCAGGGCCCCTGCTCTCAGTCGAGCCCGATGCGCGCGCGACTCGCCTGTTGCCGGGCGATTTGGCGTCGCTGCCGCCCTCTCCCATTTACGGACGCGCGCCGGATGCGCGCTTGCCCGCGTGACCGTGGCGGCCGATCTGGACTTCCGCATCGAGCCGGGCGGCATGGCCGACCTGGCGGATGTGATGGTCGCGATGGGCGATGCGTTCGATCCGCAGTTCGGCGAGGCCTGGACCGAAGCGCAATGCGCCGGCGTGCTGGGCATGCCGGGAAGCTGGCTGCTGATCGCCCGATCCGAGGACGAGCCGGCGGGGTTCGCCTTGCTCCGCAAGATGGCCGACGAGGCCGAACTGCTTCTGATCGCCGTGCGCGAGCGGTTCCGTCGCCAGGGCATCGGCCGGGCGCTGCTGGACCGCGCGATCGAGGATGCGATTGCCGACGGTATCGAAACGCTTCACCTCGAAGTTCGGGACGGCAATCCCGCACTGATGCTCTACCTGCAGAGTGGCTTTGTTCAGGTTGGCAGTCGAAAGGGTTATTATCGCGGCCGAACCGGCAAGCAATTCGATGCTCTCACCTTCAAACGGCATCTTGGCGTCAACTAAAGCCGCTTCGCCATTTTAACCTTGATCTGTGTTGCGCCAGAAGACATGGGCTCGTGCGACCATCGCATTCCGATGATCGGTTCAAGAACGAGAGTTGAGAGTCCATGTCCGAACAGTCCGAGATGAAAGAAACGCTGATCACGCTGACCGCAGACATTGTCGCGGCGCATGTAAGCAACAATAGCGTTGCGGTGAACGATCTTCCGACGCTGATCTCGAACGTGCACACGGCACTGACTGGCTTGGGCGGTCCCGCTCCGCAGCCGGAGGCGAAGCAGGAGCCGAAGGTTTCGGTGCGCGCTTCGATCAAGCCCGACTATATTGTCTGCCTTGAAGACGGCAAGAAACTGAAGATGCTGAAGCGGCACCTGATGACTCACTATCAGATGACGCCGGAGCAATATCGTCAAAAGTGGAATCTGCCGGCCGACTACCCGATGGTTGCGCCGAACTACGCCGAACAGCGCCGCACGCTGGCCAAGAAGATCGGGCTCGGCACCAAGCGCCGCCGCGGCCGCTGAGCCTTGGGCCCGCCTGACGCTTTGCCAGTGGCAGGCGGGCCGCAAACGCACTAGATCAGCCTCATGCATCGCAAGATCGACGTCGAGGCGCTGTGCGCCGAGAAGGGGCTGCGCATCACCGATCAGCGCAAGGTGATCGCCCGCGTCCTGTCCGAATCCGAAGATCATCCGGATGTCGAGAAGGTGCATGCGCGTGCCTCCGCGATCGATCCCGGCATTTCCATTGCGACTGTCTATCGGACCGTTCGCCTGTTCGAAGAGGCGGGCATCCTTGAGCGGCATGATTTCGGCGATGGCCGCGCCCGCTACGAAGCGGCGCCCGAAGCGCATCACGATCATCTGATCGATGTCGAGACCGGCCGCGTGATCGAGTTCGTCGATCCCGAGCTGGAACTGCTCCAGCGTCAGATCGCAGAGAAGCTCGGCTTCCGCCTCGTCGATCACCGGATGGAGCTCTACGGCGTCGCGCTCGAGCGGAAGGGCTGACCAACTGACGGCGCTGCGCGGGACGTTCCGGGCTCTCGCCCTAGTTCTGGCGCTCCTCCTGTACGTTTCGGCTCACCTGATTACCCGTGCGCTCGGCCGGCGGTCGCGCTGGCCGCAGCGCTTCCTCGGCCGGGTCGCTCGCACAAGCGGAGCCGATGTCGAGGTGCGCGGGTCACCGATTCCCGCCGACGTTCTGTTCGTCTCCAATCACCAGAGCTGGCTCGACATCCCCGTCATCGCTGGAGCGACCGGGACCGCGTTCGTCGCCAACTCCGGCGTGCGCGATTGGCCTGTGGTCGGCTGGCTCGCGGGGTTCAACAACACGGTGTATGTCGATCGGGGCGATCGCACCGGCGTGCATGGCCAAGTGGGCGTGGTGCGCGCGGCGCTGGAGCTGCACCAGCCGATCGCGATCTTCCCTGAGGGGACGACGTCTGCCGAACTATTGCCCTTCAAGCCCTCGCTACTGGAAGTGGTCTCGCCGCCGCCGCGCGCGATCCGTGTCCAGCCGTTGCGGCTCACTTATGGCGCGCCCGAACTCGCATGGGTCGGCGACGAGCCCGCGCCACGGAATATCTGGCGGGTCCTCAGGCACCGGCGCTTCCGTGTATTGCTCGAATGCCTTGAGCCGTTCGACCCGGCCGGCGTCGGCGATCGAAAGGCGATTGCGGCGGAAGCGCGGGCGCGCATCCTCGCGGGTTCCGCTTGGGAGCGCGGAAGCGTATAGGCGCGCCGGTGAATCGCTCCCCCAAAACCTTTCGCGTCAAGTCGTTCGGCTGTCAGATGAACGTCTATGACGGCGAGCGCATGGCCGAGCTGCTGGGCGCGCAGGGACTGTCGCCGGCCAAAGGCGAGGATGCTGATCTCGTCGTGCTCAACACCTGCCACATTCGCGAAAAGGCAGCGGAGAAGGTCTATTCGGACATCGGACGGCTGCGCCGCGAGGATGGAACGCGCCCGCTGGTAGCGGTCGCCGGATGTGTTGCCCAGGCCGAAGGGGCGGAAATCCATCGCCGCACCAAGGACGTGGATATCGTTGTTGGCCCCCAAGCCTATCACCGCTTGCCGGAGCTGGTCGCCGAGGCGGCTCGGGGCAAGCGCGCGCTCGATACCGACATGCCGGCGGCGTCCAAGTTCGACGTGTTGCCGAGCCGGGCCAAGACCGTGCGGCCGAGCGCCTATCTGACGGTCCAGGAAGGCTGCGACAAATTCTGCACCTATTGCGTCGTGCCCTATACCCGCGGCGCCGAGGTGTCGCGCCCTTGGAGCGCGATTGTCGACGAAGCCAAGGCGCTCGTCGATGCCGGCGCGCGCGAAATCACTTTGCTCGGCCAGAACGTCAACGCCTGGGAGCATGACGGCCGCTATCTGCATGACCTGATCGAGGAACTCGCGAAGCTGCCGCGCCTCGCCCGCATCCGCTATACGACGAGCCATCCGAACGACATGCGCGATGGGCTGATTGCCGCGCATCGCGACATTCCAAAGCTGATGCCGTTCCTGCATCTGCCGGTCCAGTCCGGCAGCGACCGCATCTTAAAGGCGATGAACCGCAGCCATAGCGCCAACAGCTATCTGGCGATCCTGGACCGCGTCCGCGAAGCGCGGCCGGATATCGCCATATCCGGCGACTACATCGTTGGCTTCCCGGGCGAGACGGACCAGGACTTCGAAGCCACCCTCCAGATGGTGCGGCGCATCGGCCATTCGATGGCGTTCAGTTTCAAATACTCGCCCCGTCCCGGCACGCCCGCGGCGAGCATGCCGGATCAGGTGGCGCGCGAGGTCATGGACGAAAGGCTGCAGCGGCTGCAGGCGCTCATCGTCGAGCAGCAGATCGCCTTCAACCAGCGGCTGGTAGGGCGGCGCACCGAGGTGCTGCTCGAACGGCCCGGCAAATATCCGGGCCAGCTGATCGGCAAGTCGCCCTGGCTGCAGTCAATCGTCGCGGACGGGGGAGCGGTCGGCGATCTGGTCGAGGTGGACATCGTCGCCGCGGGACCGAACAGCCTTACCGGCGTTATCCCCGAGATACTTGCCGCCTGACCTTCCCGTCATCCTGAACTTGTTTCAGGATAATGCGTCCGCCCGCCGAGCGGTGAAAGGCTTGTGCCGAAACAAGTTCGGCATGACGATTGTTGGAGGCTTGATGACACTGGAGTCTCATGTCGCGTAAGCCCGTTCCCGCCCAGCCGGGCGACCGCAGCCGGATCGAGGTCGTGTTCGACCGGCCCCAGCTCCTCGGCCAGGTTTTCGGCCATTACGACCAGAATCTGGTCGCGATCGAGAACCGGTTGGGCGTCTATATCGCGGCGCGCGGCAACAAGCTGCAGATCGAGGGCGAGGCCGAATCGGCGGCGCGGGCACGCGACGTGCTGACCGGCCTCTATAACCGCATCGTCCAGGGACAGGAGATCGATGCCGGCACCGTCGAGGCGGTAATCGCCATGTCCAACGAGCCAACGCTCGACGGCATCATCCGCACGGATGTAAGCCAACCGCCGCCGGTGATGATCCGCACGCGCAAGAAGACCATCGTCCCGCGATCAGCGACGCAGATCCGTTACATGGAAGCGCTCGCGCGCGACGAGATCATCTTTGCGCTCGGACCTGCGGGCACCGGCAAAACCTATGTCGCCGTCGCCCAGGCCGTGCAGCAGCTGATCCAGGGCTCGGTCGAGCGGCTGATCCTGTCGCGCCCCGCCGTCGAGGCTGGCGAGAAGTTAGGGTTCCTGCCTGGCGACATGCGCGAGAAGGTCGATCCCTATCTCAGGCCATTATACGACGCGCTCTACGACATGTTGCCGGCCGAACAGGTCGAGCGGCGCATGGCGTCGGGCGAAATCGAGATCGCACCGATCGCATTCATGCGCGGCCGCACACTCGCCAACGCCTTCATCATTCTCGACGAGGCGCAGAACACCACGCCAATGCAGATGAAGATGTTCCTCACCCGCTTCGGCGAGAATAGCCGCATGGTGGTATGTGGCGATCCGCGCCAGGTCGACTTGCCGGATATTGGCAAGTCCGGACTTGCCGATGCCGTCGCGCGGCTGGACGGCGTGCGGGGCATTTCGATGGTCCGCTTCGGTTCCGCCGACGTGGTGCGCCACCCGCTCGTCGGCGCCATCGTCGATGCCTATGAGGGCGAAAGTTGATCGACGTCGCCGTCCAGGTAGAGCCCGCCTGGCCTGAGGGTGACTGGGAACAGCTTGCCGCGACCGCGTGTGAAGCGGCGGTGCGTGCAACGCCGCAGGCGGAGCTTGCCGCATCCTCGGCCCTGGTCGAGATCTCCGTCCGGCTCACCTCCGACGAAGAAGTGCATCAGCTCAACCTTCAATATCGCGGCAAGGACAAGCCGACCAACGTGCTGTCCTTCCCGATGGTACAGGCCGATCTGCTGCAGACCGTGTCGCAGAACAGCGACGATGGCGAACTGCTGCTCGGCGACATCGTGCTGGCGCACACTGTCTGTGCCGACGAGGCGGCGGAGAAGGGCGTGAGCCTCGACGCGCATGCGACCCACCTGATTGTTCACGGGACCTTGCATCTGCTAGGCTATGATCATCAGGGGTCGGCCGAGGCCGAGCATATGGAGTCGCTGGAACGCGACATCATGGCCCGCTTGGGGCTGCACGACCCCTATCACAGGGACGAACCGGAGTTCGATGCCAGAGGATTCGAGTAGGAACGGCCACGCCTCGGATGGGGGTGGCCGATTTTGGCGGGGTCTGCGCGACATGCTGTTCGGGGCCGATAATGAGCCCACGCTGCGCGACCAGATCGAAGAAGCGATCGAGGAGCATGAAGGCGAGCCCGCGGAAGCGGGCGACCTTACTCCGATCGAGCGGCAGATGCTGCGCAACCTGCTTCATTTCGGCGAGCGGACGGTCGGCGACGTCGCGGTCCCGCGCGCCGACATGATTGCCGTACCCGAATCGGCCAGCTTCGCGGAACTTGTCGCGCACTTCGCTGACGCCGGGCACAGCCGGTTGCCGGTCTATCGCGACAGCCTCGACCAGATCACCGGCATGATCCACATCAAGGACGTGTTCGAGATACTGGCGAAGGGCACGCGTGCCCCCGACAGCATCGCCGGGCTGGTCCGCGAGCCGCGCTATGTGCCGACGTCCATGGGCGTCCTCGACCTTTTGGCGGAGATGCGCGCCACCCGCACCCACCTCGCCATCGTCGTCGACGAATATTCCGGCACCGAAGGGCTGGTGACGATCGAAGACTTGGTCGAGGAGATCGTCGGCGACATCGAGGACGAGCATGACGAGGAGCCGGAGGCGCCGCTCGTGGAGCTTGGCGGCGGCATGTGGGACGCGGATGCGCGGGCCGAGCTGGAGGATGTCGCGGCCGAACTTGATCCCCGACTCGCCGACGTGGAGGAGGATGTCGATACGCTCGGCGGTCTCGCCTTCGTGCTCGCCGGCCATGTCCCCACGCCGGGGGAGATCGTCGAGCATGCCAGCGGCTGGCGGATCGAGGTGATGGAAGGCGATGCCCGCCACGTGACTCGCGTACGCCTCCACGCGCCTGAGCCGGTGCTGGAAGATTGAGAACGGCGGACAAGGCTGGGGATAAGCCGGTGGGCGTCACCAATCTGTCGCAAAAGCGACTCGCCTTGGCCCAAAGCGATTGTGCCGCGTCCGAAATTGTCTAGTTATGGGACGAAGAGGTGAATTGGCGGCCGCCCCTCACGGGGCAGCGCGCTAGCGAAGGTGCCAAGAGGCTCTTCGGGTCATAGGAAGCGCTTATCTGCTTCCGCTGTGCCGCCGGTTCTTCACCCCCTGGCCGGCGGCACTTTTTTGCTCCAGCCTCTTCTCCTAGATAGCAGCTTCCTCTCGGCGCCGCGGAGCACCATGCGCAAACTCGTTCGTGTCCTCATGATCCTTGTGGTCCTGGCTGTCCTGGCCATCGCAGCGATTATGCTGCTGACCCGCCGCGACAATGCCGAAGCCGATCCGCTCGCCGCCTTCGGCCCACAGCCCAGGATCGGCGCGCCGAGCACGGAGCGCATCCCGACGATCGCCATCGCCAAGCCGATCGGCTGGCGGGGCAATGCGCGCCCGGTCGCGGCGCAGGGGCTGAAGGTCCAGCCCTACGCCGACAAGCTCGATCACCCGCGCTGGCTCTACACGCTGCCGAACGGCGATGTGTTGGTTGCGGAATCCAACTCGCCGCCGCGCAGGGCGGAGAGCTTCACCGACCGGGCGATGAAGCTGCTGCTCGGCTGGGCAGGCGCGGGTAGTCCGTCGGCCAACCGCATCACGCTGCTGCGCGACGCGAATGGCGACGGCGTGGCGGAGTTCCGGTCGGTGCTTCTGTCGGGGCTCAATTCTCCGCATGGAATGGCGCTGATCGGAGAGAAGCTCTACGTCGCCAACCACAATGCCGTAGTCGCCTTCCCGTACAAGGCCGGAGACACCCGCATCACCGCAAAGCCTGAGAAGATTGTGGCGCTGCCGGGCGGCGGCAATCACTGGGCGCGCAACCTGATCGCCAGCCCCGACGGCCGCTTCCTCTATGTGACCGTCGGTTCGGCCAGCAACATCGGCGAAAAGGGCATGGACCGCGAGGAGCGGCGCGCCGCGATCTGGGAAGTCTATCCGGAGAACAAGACCTTCCGCATTTTCGCGGCCGGCCTCCGCAATCCGAACGGCCTGGCTTATGAGCCGACCAAGGGCGAACTCTGGACCACGGTCAACGAGCGCGACATGCTCGGCGGCGACGGTCCGCCCGACTATATGACCCTCGTCGATTTCGGCGCCTTTTACGGCTGGCCTTACACCTATTGGGGCGGATTCCCGGACCGGCGGGTCGAGGCGCGTCCCGACCTGCAGGAATATACGCGGCGTCCCGATTATGCGCTCGGCGCGCACACGGCGCCGCTGGGGCTGCAATTCGCCAAGGGTGCCAATCTCGGGCCGGCGTTCGGCAATGGCGCCTTCGTCGCTCTGCACGGATCGTGGAACCGCCGCCCGCTGACCGGCTACAAGGTCATCTACGTGCCCTTCGGTCCGAACGGCTATCCGCTCAAGGGCGCCAAGCCGGTGGATGTGCTGACCGGCTTCTTGACCGAAGACCAGCGCGCCCAAGGCCGCCCGGCGGGCCTCGCCCTCGACCGCACCGGCGCGCTGCTGGTGGCCGACGATGCCGGCAATCGGATCTGGCGGGTGAGCCGCTAGCGTCTTCTCCTCGATCGTCATTCCCGCGAACGCGGGAACCCAAGATCTTCTTCTCGCGACTCCTGGGTTCCCGCTTGCGCGGGAATGACGAAGGAGAGTGTCACAAAGTCGGTCCTCTCATCGTCTTCCTGGCGAAAGGAGACGTTCGATGAAACCGAGACTGAACTTTTACCAGGCGGGCCCCAAAGCAATGCGGCCGATGCTGGAGCTCGAGGCAGCGGTGCGCGGATCGGGCATCGATCCCAAGCTGCTGCACCTGATCAAGCTCAGGGCCTCACAGCTTAACGGCTGCGCCTTCTGCCTCGACATGCACGCGCACGAAGCCCGAGCCGATGGCGAAAGCCAGCAGCGGCTGGACGTGCTCTCCGCCTGGGCCGAGACCGACCTGTTCGACGAACGCGAGCAGGCCGCGCTCGCCTGGACCGAGGCGCTGACCCTGGTCGCCGACACCCACGCGCCCGACCACATCTATGATCGCTTTGCCGCTGCCTTCGACGAGAAAGAGCGCGTGGCGATCTCGCTCGCCATCGTCACCATCAACGCCTGGAATCGCCTCGCCATCGGCTTTCGCTCCATCCCGTCGCGGCGGGGTTGAGCTGCCCGAACCGGGTCACCAGTCCTCCGTGGGGGCTGACAACATATCCCAAGCTCCTCTAAGGACGGTCGGCAGCAGGAACCAGACGAGCGAGGCCACGAGCCAAACCAGAACAAGCTAGCGCGCCTGCCGTCCTTGCAGCCATTGCCCGGGAGCGATCGGAAAGCGACCCTTCTTCCAGAACCAAATTCCCAGACCGATCGCGGCGCCATTCACCCAGAGCCACGCGATCACCTGACTTGTGTGCAGGTAAGCATGAAGTCGGAAGTCGAAGACGGACCGGAGAACGGCATAGAGCAGAGCCGCGTGCACCACGGCGGCCGGCATGATCCAAACCCAATTTTGCGTATACTCGACAGCCTCCTGCCGATCCTCCGCCTCGGTGACTGCATCGACTTCAACGATATCCGAACCGCCTTGCTCCGACGTCGAAAGGTCGCCATCGCTGCTCATCGGTCGAACCTAGCCCTTCAACAAGCCGCTTGTGAAAAAGCCCTTTGCTACTCCAGCAGCTTGGGGCCGTCCTTCTGGAGCTTGGCCCTGATCTTGTCGGCGAACAGGGCGAGGAAGGGCGGCAGGTCGAAGAGGCAGTGGACCTTGTCGTCCAGGACAGTCAGGCGGCTGGCGACGCGCTGGCCCATGGCTTCGACGGTGAAGCTCAGCGTGTCGCCGTCCCAGCGATGCTCGCTGACGGTGCCGCCCGGAATGTAGCTCGCCAGTTTCGACGTGCCGGCTTCGATCCGCGCGCGGGCGCCGGAGCGGCCGAGCTTGTGCGGCAGGTCGATTTCGATCGGCTGGGTCATGTGGCGAAGATCATGGCGTCATCGGCAAACGCCTTGAACTCGAGCGCGTTGCCGCTGGGATCGTTGAAGAACATCGTCGCCTGTTCGCCGACCTGGCCCTTGAAGCGGATGTGCGGTTCGATGCCGAACGCGACGCCCGCAGCCTTCAGCCTGTCGGCGAGCGCCTGCCAATCCGCCATGGTCAGCACCACGCCGAAATGCGGCACGGGCACGTCATGCCCATCAACCGGGTTGGTGACGCCGGCGGGCCGCGCGTCTTCGCTCAGGTGCGCGACGATCTGGTGGCCGTAAAGGTCAAAGTCGATCCAGTGATCCGAGCTGCGGCCCTCGCGACAGCCCATCAGTCTGCCGTAAAAGGCGCGGGCGGCGGCAAGGTCGTGGACCGGGAAGGCGAGGTGGAAGGGTCTCATGGCCGGGCGAGCTCTACACAGGCTTCCATGTCGGGCGCGGTGTCGGGCTTGGCCGCGATGGCTTCGCGGGCGAGGGTGAGTTCCCTGTCGCTCTGCGCTTCGGTCCGGCCGGCGGCGCCCAGTTCGCTGCGGGCACGGGTCTCCAGCACCGAGGCGAGCGTGATCAGGTCCATCGCTGTCTTGCTCATCCCCTCGCGCTTGCGGACATCGTCGGCGGCAAGTTTCAACAGGCCAGCGCACTGGAGGGCGGGCGGCGGCGGCAGCGGCGGCGCAACCTGGTTCATCAGCGTCACGCAAGCGCGCGCTTCCTCGACCGGCAGCTTGGCGTCCGCACCGGCACTCTTCTGGATGGCCGAGACCTGCTGCAGGATCAGCTCGCGTACCTGTTCCTGGCTGCGGCCTTGCTTCACCAGCGCCTCTCCGGTCAGCTGAGCGAAGCGGGCGCCCTGCCGCGCGAGCGGCGGGAGCTCGAGGGCGGCGGCCGTGCGCCGCTCCTGCTCACCGGCGACGATTGCAAGCAGGGCGACGCAGCGCAGTTGCTGTTGCTGCGGATCGGTGAGGGCAGGCGGCGCGGCGGCCAACGCGAAGGCGGAAAGCAGGAACATGACCCCTCATGTACCCCGGCGCAGGGCGGGGTCCAGCCCCAAGGCTGATCTGGGTCTCGGCCTCCGCCAGGGAACGTTGAGTTTTCGCGTGTGAGCGGCAATAGGCCGCGCGTGTTCCGATACCCCAAGCTTCTCGCGCTGGCGGCGGGCGCCTTGTCGGCGACCGGTTTCGCGCCCCTTGGGCTGTGGCCGATAACGCTCGCCTGTTTCGCGCTGCTGATCGAGCTGCTGTGGCGCGCGAGGGACTGGCGGAGCGTGTTCGTGCGTGGCTGGCTGTTCGGCGTCGCGCATTTCACGGTCGGGCTGAACTGGATCGCGCACGCCTTCACCTATCAGGAGGCGATGCCGCACTGGTTCGGCTATGGCGCGGTGGTTGCGCTGTCGCTGTATCTGGCTGTCTTTCCGCCGATGGGGGCGACAGCCGTGTCGCTATTCTTTCGTCATCCCCGCGAAAGCGGGGACCCAGCTAAGAAAGGACTGGGTTCCCGCTTTCGCGGAAAGGACGAGATAGGATTTGTTCTCCTTTTCTCGGCCGCCTTCATCGTGACCGAATGGGTCCGCGCAGTTGTGTTCACCGGCTTTGCCTGGAACCCGCTCGGCGTGATCTTCGTCGGCACGCCGCTCGCGGCCGCTTCAAAGGCGATCGGGACTTACGGATTGTCCGGGCTGACGATGCTCGCGGCCGGAGCGATCTGGCTGCTGGCTCGGCGGCGTTGGCTCGCCGGTGGAGCGATCGCGGGGGCGCTTGCAGTCCGGACGATCTGGACCTTAATCGGCCCCGCGCCGGCACTGCTGCCCGGCACCTCGCCCCTGCTCCGCGTCGTCCAGCCCAATGTGAGCCAGGACGAAAAGCACGACATAAGCGCGCAGGTCGCCAATCTGAAGCAGCTGGTCGCCATGTCGGGCAAGCCGGACGATGCGCGGCCGCGGCTGCTGCTATGGCCAGAAGCGGCGATCGATAATGGCTTCTACCTCGAGGAAGAGCCGGGCCTGCGGCGCTTCCTCGTCAAGGCGCTCGGCCGGCAAGACATGCTGCTGACCGGCGGGGTCGCGATCGAATATGATCGTTCCGGCCGTGCGGTAGGCGGGCGCAATAGCGTGTTCGCGCTCGGGCCCGACACACGCATTCACGCCCGCTACGACAAGGCACACCTCGTCCCCTATGGCGAGTATCTGCCGATGCGGGCGATCCTGACGCCGCTTGGTCTGTCGCGGTTGGTGCCTGGCGACCTCGATTTCTGGCCGGGGCCGGGGCCGAAGACCTTCGACATTCCGGGCGTGGGACCGGTCGGCTTCCAGATCTGCTATGAGATCATCTTCTCCGGTCAGGTGATCGATCCGGCCAAGCGCCCTCGCTTCCTGTTCAATCCGTCCAACGACGCCTGGTTCGGCGCCTGGGGTCCGCCGCAGCATATGGCGCAGGCGCGGCTGCGGGCGGTCGAGGAGGGCATGACGATCGTGCGGGCGACGCCGACCGGCATTTCCGGCGTGATCGCGCCGGACGGCCGGCTGGTGGCCAGCATCGGCATGGGGCGGGAGGAGGTGCTGGATGCCCGCCTTCCGCAAAGCCAGGCGCCGACCCTGTTCGCTCGCTACGGCAACCTGCTTCCCGCGATCTTTGCCCTGCTGCTGGCCGCATTGGGCGTTGTCATCAGGCGTCGCGCTCGCTAGAGGCGCGCGCACATAAACATATCTTTATATGCGGGCTCGCGCCCCTTCCCAGCACAGGAACGACGATGCGCTCCAACTATATCTTCACGTCCGAATCGGTGTCGGAAGGTCATCCCGACAAAGTCGCGGACCAGATTTCGGATGCGATCGTCGATCTTTTTCTGTCCAAGGATCCGGAAGCGCGCATTGCCTGCGAGACGCTGACCACGACCCAGCTGGTGGTGCTGGCCGGCGAAATCCGCTGCAAGGGCGTCTATGAGAATGGCGCCTGGGCCCCCGGCGCTCAGGAAGAGATCGAGCGCACCGTGCGCGAGACGGTCAAGCGCATCGGCTATGAGCAGGACGGCTTTCACTGGCAGAGCTTCCGCTTCGAAAACAACCTGCACGGCCAGTCGGCGCACATCGCGCAAGGCGTGGACGAGAGCGGTAACAAGGACGAAGGCGCCGGCGACCAGGGCATCATGTTCGGCTATGCGACGGACGAGACGCCCGGCTTCATGCCCGCGACGCTCTATTACAGTCACAAGATTCTCGAGAGGCTGGCGCATGACCGGCACAACAAGGTCGTCGACTTCCTCGAACCCGACGCCAAGAGCCAGGTGACGCTGCAATACGAGAATGGCGTGCCGGTGCGGGCGACCGCCTTGGTCGTGTCGACGCAGCATTCTTCGGCGGTGGCGACCGCGGAAGGCCAGGCACGCTTGCGCGACTATGTGAAGGGCGTCTTCACCGACATCTTGCCGCAGGGCTGGCTGCCGGGCGAGGAGCAGATTTTTGTCAATCCGACTGGCATGTTCGAGATCGGCGGGCCGGATGGCGATGCGGGCCTGACCGGCCGCAAGATCATCGTCGACACCTATGGCGGCGCCTCGCCCCATGGCGGCGGTGCGTTCAGCGGCAAGGACCCGACCAAGGTCGACCGCTCGGCTGCCTATGTGTCGCGTTACCTCGCCAAGAACATCGTGGCCGCAGGGCTGGCGAAGCGCTGCACCATCCAGCTTTCCTATGCGATCGGTGTGGCCGAGCCGCTGTCTCTCTATGTCGACCTGCACGGCACCGAGCAGAACGGCGTCAGCGCCGCGAAGCTGGAGGAAGTGCTGCCGCAGCTGGTGCGCCTGACCCCCAAGGGCATCCGCACGCACCTGGGCCTCAACAAGCCGATCTATCAGCCTACCGCCGCCTATGGCCACTTTGGCCGCGACGCGCAGGGCGATTATTTCCCCTGGGAAAAAACCGACCTGGTCGACCGGCTCAAGCAGGCTCTGGCGTAAGCGACCGCCTGTAGCTGACCCGTTCGGCGCCCCAGCCGATCAGGGCTCCGGCGATGGTGTCGCTCAAGAAATGGTCGCATTTGGCGATGCGGGTGAAGGCAGCAAGGGTCGCCAGCGCATAGGCGGGCAGGCGATGTTCGGGATAGTCGCGGGCGACGACGCGTGCGATCGCGACAGCGCCGACGGTATGGCCCGAAGGAAAGGAGCTGAACGCCTTTTCAGGCCGTGATCCCTTGCCAGCTTCGTAGCGGCCCTCGTCGATCAGCATCTGCGGGCGCGTGCGGTCAACGGCGTTCTTAACGGCGTTCTTGGCGCGAATACCTGCCCAATGCGCAGCGAGCATCCGCGCAGAAGATTGCAGCAGCCGGGTGTCGCGCCTGATCAGCGCCGCCGCCGCGATGCCGCCGATAAAGGCGTAAAGCGGCGGCTGATCCGTCATCTTCCCGAACCAGCCGAGCGCCTTCACCGGCTGCGATTCGCGCCACCCGGACACCGCGCGGCTGACATCGACATCGACCTGTTCGACCTGCTTGATCGCTTCCCGCTTCTTGCCCATGGCCGCTTGAACGAAAGTGACCGCATGAACGATCCCCTTTCCATCCGTCGCCTCTATGGCCGCGCCAAGGGCCACAAGCTGCGGGCTGGGCAAGAGGAGCTGCTCGCCGAGCTGTTGCCGCGCGTGGCCGTGCTGGAAGGGCCGCTCGACGCGCTCACCCTGTTCGGCGACGATCGACCGCTTCAATTCGAGATCGGGTTCGGCGCGGGCGAGCATCTGGCGGCGCAGGCCGAGGCAAGGCCGGATCACGGCTTTATCGGCTGCGAGCCGTTCCTGAACGGTGTCGTCGGCGCACTCGCCAAGATCGACGACCGGGAACTCGGCAATGTTCGGCTGCACATGGGCGATGCGCTAGACGTGCTGGAGAGGCTGCCAGATGCGTCGCTCGAGCGGCTCTACCTGCTCCACCCCGATCCCTGGCCCAAGGCGCGGCACGCTAAAAGGCGGATGGTCAATCACGGCCCGCTCGACCTGATCGCCGCCAAGCTGAAGCCGGGCGCCGAGTTCCGCCTCGGCACCGACGACCCAACCTATTGCCGCTGGTCGTGCATGATCATGAACCGGCGCCGCGACTTCGAATGGCAGGCGCGCACCGCCGCCGACTTCCTGACCCGTCCGGCGGACTGGCCGGAGACTCGCTACGAGGCGAAGGCCCGCCGCAAGGGCCACGAAGTCTGGTATTTCCGCTTTCTACGAACCTAGCATTTCGTTCGACGAACGCTTCCGTCGCAGCGTGCTGCGCACGCGTCGCGTGGCGCATCGCGCCGCGCGGCCGGATCACTAAAGGCGCCCTGCACACAAAAACAGGGGTGTTTCGATGCGCACGACACGGATCACGCTTGCCGCCGCCATGCTTGGCGCGACCGCGGCCCAAGCCCAGATCACCGACGATTTCAACCGGCCGAATGCGCAGACGATCGGCAGCAACTATACGGTCCAGAACGGCAATTTCCGCGTCAACAACAACAAGGCGGAAACCACCAGCTTCGTGTCGCTCGCGACCTACAACAACTCCGCGTCCGACTATGCCGGCGTGCAGGCGTCGCTGCGCGGGTTCGACGCGGGCAGCTATGTCGCTTTATCTTTCGGCTTTGATTCGGCGAACAGCTATTTCGTCAAGGTGCAGGACAATAATGGCGACGGCTTTTTCGATCGCTATGGCTTCGACACAGGCAACAACGACCTGAACGGCATTTTCCAGCCGCTCAACTCGGTGTTCCAGACCGGCAGCGTCGAAGTGTTCGTGCAAGGCACAACCGCCAATCTGGTGATCGTCGCCAATGGCGGCTTCATCCAGTCCTACACCTTCGACTATGGCTTTGCGCCGGGCAGCGCGACAGTGGGCTTCGGCATCAACCGCTTGGGCGTGGTCGACGATTTCACCTTCAAGGGCTTGGCCGGCGCTCCGGTGCCGGAACCGGCCAGCTGGGGGCTGATGATCGCGGGCTTCGGCCTTGCCGGCGCCGCCGCGCGCGGCCGCCGGGCCAAGGCGGTGGCCGCCTGAGAACTTAGCCGGCGAGCCGGTCAAGCCAGGCGGCGAGCTTCGCCGCGATGGCCCGGAACGGCTCGCCGGCAAAGCCGTCATGTGCGGCCGGCGGATCACCGGCATCGCTCGCCTGACGGATTGCGATTTCGAGCGGTACGCGGCCCAGAAAGTCGAGCCCCATCGCGCTCGCCGCCGCCTGCGCGCCACCGGCGCCGAACGGATCGCTGATCTGGCCGCAATGCGGGCAGGCATAGCCGGCCATATTCTCGACCAGGCCGATGATAGGTACATTGGCCTGGACGAACAGATCGACGGCGCGGGCGGCGTCGATCAGCGCCAGATCCTGCGGTGTCGAGACGATCAGCGCACCGGCGGGCTTGTGCTTGCTGATCATCGACAGCTGCACGTCGCCGGTGCCCGGCGGGAGGTCGACGATCAGCACGTCGGTGTCGCCCCAGGCGGCGTCGATCAGCTGGCCGAGCGCATTTCCCGCCATCGGCCCGCGCCAGGCGATCGCTTGCCCTGGCTTCACCAGCTGACCCATGGACAGGATCGGCACGCCGAAGCGGGTGGCGACTGGAAGCATCTTCTGGTCTTCGGCGAGCGGACGCGTGCCTTCGGCATCCATCAGGCGCGGAACCGACGGGCCGTAGATATCGGCATCGACCAGCCCGACCTTGCGGCCCATGCCGGCGAGCGCGACGGCGAGATTGGCCGCCAGCGTCGACTTGCCGACCCCGCCCTTGCCGGAGCCGACGGCGATGATGCGCCGCTCGCGCTTCTCGCTGGTCATGGCGATCCGCACGTCGTTCACTTCGGGGAGCGAAAGGAGCGCCGCCTTTGCGGCTTCCGCCATGGCATCCCGCGTCTTCTGGTCCAGCCCGGTCACGTCCAGGATCAAGGAGGCGCGGCCGTCCGTCAGGCGCGGCGGCGCGGCGCGGCTGCCGACGATCTTCGAAATGGCGGCGTAGAGGCGGTCCTGCTCGGTCATGCGCGCCGCTTAGGAGCATGGTCACGCCAGCGGAACACTGTTTTTCTGGGCAAGCGTCCCTATAAAGGCGTTTATGAACAAGCTGACGGCGTGGCTGCGGCCGCAAGGTGCGATGTTGAACGAAGGCGGCGGCCCGTGGGGCAATCGCGGCGGCGGAAGCGGAAATGGCGGCGGTGGGGGCGGCGACGGCGACGGCCCGCGCAATCCCTGGAGCCCCGGCCCGAGCGGCGGGCGTCTGCGCGGCAACCGGCCCGGCCCCGCGGCTCTGGACGAGCTGCTGCGCCGCAGCAGGCAGCGCCTCGGCGGGGGCGGAGGGCTTCCGGACCTAGGCGGACGCCCGATCTGGCTCTACGCGATCGGCGCTTTCCTGCTGCTCTGGATCGTCTTTACCAGCTTTCACCGCATCGGGCCGCAGCAGCGCGGCGTGATCCTGCGCCTCGGCTCCTATGCCGGAACCATGTCGCCAGGTATCGGCGTCAGCTTCCCCTCGCCGATCGACCGCGTCGTCAAGGAAGACGTGGAAGCGATCCGCACCATCGATATCGGCTCGCCGACAGCCGAGTCCGAGAATCTGATGCTGACCGGCGACCAGAACATTATCGATCTGGCCTATTCGGTTCGCTGGAACATCAGCGACCCATCGCTTTTCCTCTTCCAGCTCGCCGAGCCCGAAGAGACGATCCGCGAAGTGGGCGAAAGCGCGATGCGGGCCGTGATCGGCACGGTCACTCTCAACGATGCGATCGGCTCCGGCCGCACCGCGATCGAGACGCAGGTCGCACAGCGCATGCAGGAACTGCTGAACGATTATCGCGCCGGCGTCCGCATACAGGGCGTGGCGATCAAGCAGGCCGATCCGCCCCAGGCGGTGACGGAGAGCTTCAAGAAGGTTTCGGCCGCGCAGCAGCAGGCGATCAGCTATCTGAACGGCGCGCGCGCTTATGCCCAGCAGATTACTGCGCGGGCGCAGGGCGAGGCAGCGTCGTTCGACAAGGTCTATGAGCAGTACAAGCTTTCGCCCGAAGTGACCCGCCGCCGCATGTATTACGAGACGATGGAGGAAGTGCTCTCCAAGGTCGACAAGACCATCGTCGAGCCGAATGGCGTCACCCCTTATCTGCCTTTGGACCGGGTGCAGCGCCCCCGTCCGGCCGAGGAGCCGCAGCAGTGAACTCGATGAGCTTGCGTAACCCCGTCGTTCTGGCGGTGCTGGCCGTCGCCTTGCTGGTGTTGCTGGCGAGCACGCTCGCCGTGGTGCCGGAAACCCGACAAGCCGTGATCGTCCGCTTCGGTGAGCCGGTCGCCATCGTGAACCGGTTCAAGCCGAATCAGAATTTCGGCAGCGCCGGAGCCGGGCTGATCGCCCGCGTTCCGTTTGTCGACCAGATCGTCTGGGTCGACAAGCGCGTGATGGACATTGAAATGGACCGCCAGCAGGTACTGTCCACCGATCAGCTGCGCCTGAATGTCGATGCTTATGCGCGCTTCCGGATCGTCGATCCGTTGCGCACCTACATCACGGCGGGGAATGAGCAGCGCGTCGCGGACCAGTTGCGGCCGATCCTGGGGTCGGCCCTGCGAAACGAGCTCGGCAAGATTCCGTTCGCCGCCCTGCTGTCGCCGGAGCGCGGGCAGATCATGGACAATATCCAGGCCGGGCTGAACCGCGTCGCGCGCCAATATGGGGCGGAGATCGTCGATGTCCGCATCAAGCGGGCCGACCTGCCGGACGGCACGCCGCTTGAATCGGCCTTTGAGCGAATGCGCTCGGCCCGCGAGCAGGAGGCGCTGACCATAGACGCTCAGGGCCGGAAGCAGGCGCAGATCATCCGCGCGCAGGCCGACGCCGACGCGGCGAAGACATATGCGGCGAGCTTCGGGAAAGACCCGGATTTTTATGAGTTCTACCGCGCGATGCAGTCGTACCGGCAGACCTTCCTTGCCGGGAACGCCGGCACCAACGTGATCATGTCGCCGAACAGCGACTATCTGCGGGAGTTCACCGGACGGGCACGATGACAGATGTCATTCAAACGCCGTTCAGCATCCATTTCGCAACCGTTCAGACGCGCGCCGCACACCCATGCGGCCGAGTCTATTCGAGAGGATAAAGTCCACGTGCGCTACGCCTATGCTTTGACCACGGCTCTTCTTCTGGGCGGCGTTGCCGGCTCTGTAGCGTTGCAGCAGCCGCTGGGCGCCCAGACACCGCAAAATACTCCCGGCGCCATGGCCGCAGCCGCCCCGCGCGGCGCGCCGATGAGCTTCGCCGATCTGGCCGCCCGGCTGCAGCCGGCGGTCGTGAATATCTCCACGACCCAGCGCGTGCAGGTGAGCCAGGGCGGCAATAATCCATTTGCGGGCACGCCCTTTGCCGACCTGTTCGGCGGCGGCGATGCGACGCCCGGCCGTCCGGTTACCCGTCAGGCCCAGTCGCTTGGGTCCGGCTTCATCATCTCGGCCGATGGCTATATCGTCACCAACAATCACGTGGTGGCACCCGGCCGCCAGGGTGCAGTGGTCGAGACGATCACCGTCACCCTGCCCGACCGGCGCGAATATAAGGCGCGGCTGATCGGCCGCGACCTCGCCTCCGATCTCGCCGTGCTCAAGATCGAGGCGAATAACCTGCCCTTCGTTCGCTGGGGCGATTCGGAGCGCGCACGGGTCGGCGACTGGGTGCTGGCGATCGGCAATCCGTTCGGCTTGGGCGGCACGGTGACGACCGGCATCGTCTCGGCGCTGCATCGGAACACCGGTCAGGGCGGTGCCTATGACCGCTACATCCAGACCGACGCGTCCATCAACATGGGCAATTCGGGCGGGCCGATGTTCGACCTGAACGGCAATGTGATCGGCGTGAACACCGCCATCTTCTCGCCTTCGGGCGGCAATGTCGGCATCGGCTTTGCCATTCCGGCCGAGCAGGCGCAGCCGGTTATCCAGGCGCTGATGCGCGGCGGCCGCGTGCGGCGCGGCTATCTGGGCGTTCAGATCCAGCAGATCACTCCGGACATCGCCGAGTCGCTCGGGCTCGAGCGCAATCGCGGCGAACTGATCGCCAGCGTCGAGCCGGACGGCGCCGCTGCTCGCGCCGGCATCCGCCAGGGCGATGTCGTCGTCTCGGTCGGCGGCACGCCCGTCAGCCCGGATGCGACGCTTTCCTATCTCGTCTCCAACTCGCCAATCGGTTCGCGCGTGCCGATCGAGCTGATCCGCGATGGCCGTCGCCAGACCGTTACTGTCGTGGTCGGCGAGCGCCCGCCCGAAGAGCAGCTGGCCCAGCGCCTGGGCGGCGACAATGACGATTTCGGCACCGACGATGACGGCACCAGCCAACGCCAGGCCTCGACCGCCTCGCTGGGCCTGGCCGTGCAGCCGCTGACCCCGGGCATCGCCCGGCAAGTCGGCGTGCCCGCGACCACGCGCGGCGTGGTGATCGGTGCGGTCGACCCGTCCAGCGATGCCGCCACCAAGGGCCTGCAGCGGGGCGACGTGATCAGCTCGGCCAATGGCCGTCCGGTCGCCACCGCCGAAGAGCTGCGCGCCGCCGTCGCCGAAGCCAATCGTGCCGGCCGCTCCAGCGTGCTGCTGCTCGTCCAGCGCGGCAACAATCCGGCGCGCTATATCGGGTTGCGTATCAAGAACGGGTGAGCTGTCGCTCACCCGATTAGGCTGAGGGGGCGGCCGCATGTGGGACACGCTGTTCGGACTGACCAACGCCATCGCCGCGGTGGCGTGGCTGGTGCTGATCCTGGCTCCCCGACGGCCGCTGCTGCTTTCGCTGATCCTTTACGCTGGTATCGGGCTGCTCTGCCTGATCTACACGGCGGTGTTCGTCGCTTTGCTGGCCGGCTGGATCGATCCGGTGCGGGATGCCGCCGCGCCGGCGCTTGGCTATAGCGTCAAAGGGCTGCGCGCCTTTTTCATGAGCGACGGCGGCATCGTCGTCGGCTGGACCCATTATCTTGCGCTGGACCTGTTCACCGGCCTGTGGATCGCACGCGATGGCGATGCAAAGGGCATTGGCCGCTTCGTGCAGGCGCCGATCCTGTTCGCGACCTATATGGCCGGACCGTTCGGGCTGCTGATCTGGCTTGCCGTGCGCGAGCCGGCGGCGCGGCGCTCGTCGAAACAGGGCAGCGCTCGATAGAGCCAACCTTGTTGCCGCACTGGACTTCGAGGCAATGCGGCGGCCAACAGGAGGAATAATCGTGCGTCACTTCGCCCCGTTCGCGCTTGCCGCGATCGTCATGCCCGCTGCGCTGCAGGCCGCGCCTGCCCGGCTCGAGCCCCTGCTCGCTGCCGATCGTGCCTGGTCTGACGCGGCGCGCGAACGAAATCTCGTGGACGGAGTGGCCGCCATGTTCGACCGCAACGCGGTCCTCGTCACCGGCGGCGTCGCGGACCTGGTGCGGGGACCGGAGGCGATCCGGGCCAGGCTTGCCGCCAGACCGGAGAATGCCAAGTCGAAGGTTGAATGGCGGCCAGTCGGCGGCGGCATCTCAGCCGACGGCACGCACGGCTTCACCTATGGCGCGCTGACCGTGCGGCCAGAAGGCGCTGCGCCGATCGCGCAGAAATATCTCGCTTACTGGATCAAGCGGCCGGAGGGCTGGCGGGTGCTGGCGTACAAGCGCCTCGGGCGGCGCGAGACGGGGGAGTTGAAGGTCGCACCTGCAATTATCGGCACGGCCCGGCGCACCGGCGACGATGCGCTCGCGACCTTGAAGCAATCGGAAAAGGCCTTTTCGGACGAGGCGCAGACGATCGGCCTGCGCGCCGCTTTCGCCAAATGGGGGCGGCCCGATTCGGTCAACATCGGCGCGGACGATGCGGTCGCGGTCGGTTCGGCGGCGATCGGCAACGGCGTTGCCGGGCCGGAGCCGGGCAGTCCGGTCAGCTGGGCCGCGGATGAAGCGGTGGTCGCGCCATCGGGCGACATGGGCCTAACCTATGGCCTGCTCCACGCGAAGAACCCGCCTGCGGGTCAGCCGGCGACCATCCCCTTCTTCACCGTCTGGGCCCGGCCCAAGCCGGGCGATCCCTGGCGCTACGTCGCCGAATGATCAGCCCAGCCCAGGCGCTTCGCGGAAACTGCTGGGGCTGAGCCCGGTCCAGCGCTTGAAGGCACGGCTGAACGCTGCCGGATCGGAAAAGCCGAGGCGATAGGCCGTCGCTTTCACCGACTGACCATCGACGCCCAGATAGCGGATCGCCAGCTGCCGGCGCTTCGCCTCGAGCACATCCTGGAAGCTGGCGCCTTCGGCCTTCAACCGCCGGTAAAGCGTCTGGCGGCTGAGGCCCATGGAGGCGGCGACCTGGTCGACACCGACATCGCCCTGGCCGATCAGCCGTTCGATCGCTTCTTCGACCTGCTTTTTGAAACAGGGCGTCGCCGGCTGCGGCCACACGAGGCCCTCGACCAGCCGGCGCAGACTGGTGAACAGGTCGTCGCGGCCTTGCGGCGGCACGGCAAAGGCGCGCTGCCACTTGCCGGCTGGACAGAGGCTGTTGTCGCAGGTGGCGCACTGCTTCGCGCGCATCCGCTCCATGCAACGCAGGATCATCTCTTTGATGCTCGAAGTCATGCCGACACCCCTGATCCGAACTGTGCCACTGACATAATACAGTCCTGCGGCTCCGGTGGCAATCGCCGGAGCAATGGGGAGGATGGAATGAAGACGAAGTGGCTCTTGGTTGCGGCGACGGCGAGCGTCCTGGCGACGCCCGCCCAGGCGGACATGGCGACCAATTGGTGGGAAGTTGCGAACCGCTTCTATCTCGCGGGTCAGGTCTCGTCCGCACCGCGCACACCAGACATGGAGCGCGCCTCCGCGCGGACCGCCTTAGCGATGTTCGAGGCGGCGAACGCGATCGGCCGGCGCTACGAAAGCCATCTGAAGCTGCCGGCGGCCGACGCCAAGGCATCGCCGGACGCGGCAGTGGCGACAGCCGCATTCAAGGTGCTCGTCCATCATTATCCTGCCAACAAGACTATCTTGGAGGAAAGCTATGCCATGGTCATGGCGGCGATCCCGGAGGGTCCGGCCAAGCTCACGGGGGTTGCGATCGGCGAGGCTGCCGCGGCGGCGGCGATCCCGGCCAATGGTATCGATCCGGCGCTGGAGCAGACATCCTATCGGCCGCGCGCGGCGCCGGGCGAGTGGATCGGCGGCGCGCTGCCGACGCTCGACCCGCACTGGTTCGCGCTCAAGCCTTGGATGGGGAAGATGGTGGAGTCGCTGATGCCGCCGCCTCCGCCTGCGCTGACCAGCGAGACCTGGGCGCGCGACCTGGCAGAGGTGCAGCGGCTCGGCGCGCGTGCGAGCAAGGATCGGACGCCCTACCAGACGCTGATCGCCCGCTATCGGCAGGGCTACGACCTGTCGCCGATGGTCCGCACCATTGCCGACCAGCCCGGGCGCACCCTGCTCGACAATGCCCGGATGCTGGCGCTCTATCAGATGGCGATGGACGATGCCGTGCAGGTGATGGCGATCGCCAAATTGCGCTACGATTTCTGGCGCCCGATCACCGCCATCCGCAATGCCGACCGGGACGGCAATGACGCGACGCAACGCGACCCCGCCTGGGTGCCGCTGCTGCCAACGCCCAACTTCCCCGAATATCCATGCGGCCATTGCACGGCGGTTGCGGTGCAGACCGAAGTGCTGAAGCTGGTCGGCGGCATGCCGGCTTCTACACCGGTGCGTGTCGCAGCCGGAGGCAGCCCGAACATGGTCGTGCAGAGCGTGAAGAGTTGGGACGAGCTCGTCCGCCAAGTCTCCGATTCGCGCATGCTGGGCGGCGTGCATCACCGCTTCTCGAACGATGCCGGCGAAGAGATAGGCCGACGCGCCGCCCGGACTGCGGTGAGCACGCTGCTGCGCCCGATCGGCAAGCGCTGAAAAGCTCCGCTCCAGGCCCTGATCTTCAGTCGACAGGACCCGCAACCGCCGTTTTCTCCCGCTGCAGCCGATGCTCGCGGTAAACGATGTAGAGGCCGCTCGCGATGATCAGCGGCGCGCCGAACCACAGGCTGTGGCTCGGCACGCTTGCAAAGATCAGCCAGCCGAACAGCGCCGACCAGATCAGGTTCGAATAGTCCATCGGCAGCACCACGGAGATCGGCGCCAGGCGCAGCGAGGCCGTCAGCGCGATCTGAGCCGCGCCGCCAGAAAGGCCGAGGCAGAGCAGCAGGCCAAAGGTCTCGGCATCGTGCGCTTGGCCCATGAACGGCATGGCGAGCGCAAGCGCCAGTGCCGATAGGGTGGTGAACCAAAAGACGGTGGTCATCGCGCTTTCGGTGCGGCCGATCTGGCGTAGCGTGATGCTGACGGCCGAAACAACGGTCGCGGCGCAAAGGCCGACGGCGACCCCCGCCGGCGGCAGTGCCGATCCGCCTGGCTGCACGACGATCAGCACGCCCGCAAAGCCGAGCAGCACCGCACCCCAGCGGTGAACGCCGACTGTCTCCTTGAGCAGAACGGCCGAAAGGATCGTCGCGAAGAGCGGGACGGTGAACAGCAACACTGTCGCCTCGGCGAGCGGCAGCAGCAGGAAGGTCAGGAAGTTGAGCGCCATACCCGTCATGCCCAGCAGCGTTCGGGTAACATGCGCACCGGGCCGCTGCGTCTTGATCGCCGCCCATCCAGGTCCGGCCACGATCCAGCCAAGGACCAGAGGCAGAGCAAGCGCCTGACGATAGAAAAGGCTTTCCCCCAGAGACACACCCCGCGCGTCCACCAGTTTCACGATCGCGAACATGATCGTCAGCGCCAGCACCGCGAACAGGCGCAATGCGATGGCGAGCAGACGTCGTTCGGCAGGCACCTGATGTCCTTGGCGGCAAAGCGACGGCAGTGCTAGGCCGCAGACCGGCTTTCCGGTGCGGTGGGATGGGATAAAAGAGTATCCATGACGGACCGCCAGCGCACCCAATCCGCCTCTCCCTATGAGGAAAGCATCGGCTTTTCCCGCGCCATCCGCATCGGCGACCGCATCCTCGTCTCCGGCACGGCACCGGTCGAGGCGGACGGTTCGAGCACGGACGGAGACGCCGAAGCGCAGACGGAGCGTTGTCTCGACATCATCATCGGCGCCATCCGGCAGCTCGGCGGGCAGCGCACAGATATCGTGCGCACCCGCATATTCATTACCGATCCAGCGGACGCGGAGGCGATCGGCCGCGCGCACGGGCGCCGCTTCGCCGATGTGCGGCCGGCGGCGACGATGGTGGTGGTTTCGGCACTGCTCAGGCCCGAATGGCGCGTCGAAATCGAGGCGGAAGCGTTGGTAGCCTCATGACGCGTGTCCTGCTGCTTCTTTCCATGCTGCTTGCTGCTTGCCAGCAGCCGAGCACCAACGATGCCGCCGCGTCGGAGGAGCAGAAGCGGCTCGACGCACCGGTGGAGGATGTGGATGCGCTGCCGGTCGACGAGACGGCGGCAGCGGCGGTCGGCGAAGGTGACGGTGCGCCGGCGCTGCCGACGGCCACGCATATCCCCGAGTCCTTTTGGGGTCGCTGGGGAATGGTGCCGGCGGATTGCACCTCCAACCGTGGAGACGCCAAAGGGCTTCTGCGCATCGACGCCAACCGGCTCTATTTCTACGAGAGCAAAGCGATGCTTGACCGAATTATTGCGGGGACGCCGGATCGGTTCGAAGGCATTTTTGGATTTGGCGGCGAGGGTCAGGAATGGACCGCCAAGGTCACGCTGATCCGGCAGGGAAACACGCTCGTGCGGGAGGAGGAAGGGCCCCGCTTCACCTACAGGAAGTGCCGATGAGGCCGTTCGCTTCGAGCGACGTCGAGAAGCGTGTCTCGACTTCGCTCGACACCAACGGATCAGTTTCCTAACCGGACGCGCATGACTCAGTTCGACCTGACCGACGATCAGCGCCAGATCCAGGAAATGGCGCAGAAATTCACCGCCGATGCGATCACCCCGTTTGCGGGGGAATGGGACGAGAAGAGCCACTATCCGGTGGAAGTGTGGAAGGCGGCGGGCGAGCTTGGCTTTGGCGCCATCTATGTGGCCGAGGAGTCGGGCGGTATCGGGCTCGGGCGGCTTGAAGCGGCGCTGATCATGGAAGCGATGGCCTATGGCTGCCCGGCCACCAGCGCCTACATTTCGATCCACAATATGGCGACGTGGATGATCGACCGATTCGGCGATCAGGCGATCAAGGATCGTTTTCTCCCGCAGCTGGTCACGATGGAGAAGATCGCCAGCTATTGCCTGACCGAACCGGGCTCCGGCTCCGACGCTGCGGCGCTCAAGACCAGTGCGCGGCGCGATGGCGATCACTTCGTCCTGAACGGCACCAAGCAGTTCATCTCCGGCGCCGGCTATAATGACATCTATGTCTGCATGGTGCGCACAGGCGAGGAAAAGTCGAAAGGCATCAGCGCCATCGTCGTGGAGAAAGGGACGCCGGGCCTTTCCTTCGGCGCCCCGGAGAAAAAGCTCGGCTGGAACGCGAGCCCGACCGCTCAGGTGATCTTCGAGGATTGCCGCGTACCCGTCGCCAATCTGGTCGGCGCGGAGGGCGAGGGTTTTCGCATCGCCATGGCGGGGCTCGACGGCGGACGGCTGAACATCGGCGCCTGCTCGCTCGGCGGGGCACAGCGGTGCCTGGATGAGGCGGTCCGCTACACCAAGGAGCGGCAGCAATTCGGCCAGCCCGTCGCGGACTTCCAGAACACCCAGTTCATGCTGGCCGACATGGCGACCGATTTGGAGGCGGCGCGGGCGCTGCTCTACATGGCGGCGGCGAAGGTGTCGGCGAATGCGCCCGACAAGTCGCGCTTCTCCGCGATGGCCAAGAGGCTGGCGACCGACAATGGCTCCTCGATCGTGGACCGCGCGCTGCAGCTGCACGGCGGCTATGGCTATCTCCGCGACTATCCGATCGAACGCTTCTGGCGCGACCTGCGCGTGCATTCGATCTTGGAAGGCACCAACCAGGTCATGCGCCTGATCGTGGGGCGGGAGCTGACGCGGCAGTGACCGACGAGATCATCAGCCTGACCGAAGGCCATGTCGGACGCATCCGGCTGAACCGGCCCAAGGCCATCCATGCGCTGACTACGGCGATGTGCAGCGCTATTCTCGAGCAGATCGAGACTTGGCGCGCCGACGATGCGGTGCGGGCAGTGCTGTTCGATCACGCGGAAGGCCGCGGCTTCTGCGCCGGCGGGGACATCCGCATGCTCGCGGAATCGGGTGCAAAGGACGGGACGGAGGCGCGCGCGTTCTTCCACACCGAGTATCGAATGAACGAGCGGCTCTTCACTTATGTGAAGCCGACCGTCGCCTTCATGGACGGCATTACCATGGGAGGGGGCGTCGGCATCTCGCTGCCCTGCAAATTCCGCGTCGCCACCGAGAATACCCGCTTCGCCATGCCAGAGACGGGTATCGGCCTGTTCCCCGATGTCGGTGGCGGCTGGTATCTGTCGCGGCTTCCCGGCCGCACCGGACAGTTCCTGGCGCTGACCGGCGCCCGCATCGATGGCGCCGAGTGCCTCTTTTTGGGTCTCGCCACCCATTACCTGCCGTCTGCCGTGCTCGATGAGGTGAAGGCGAAGATCGCCGCCGACCCGAGCGCGATCGAGGCGATCCTCGACGCCTTCTCCGAAGAGCCGCCGCCCGCCCGGATTGAGGAAAATCTCGAAGCGATCGATCGGCTGTTCGCCTCTGACACGCTCGAGGATATCTATGCAGCGCTCGATCAGGACGGCTCGGACTGGGCGCGGAAGGAACTAGCGACGCTCAAGACCAAGTCGCCGCAGACGATGAAGGTGGCCCTGCGCCTGCTGAAGGAAGGCGCGCACATGCACAGCTTCGCGGACGAGATGCGGCAGGAATATGCGGTCGGCGCGCATGTCGTCCAGCGGCATGACTTTCTGGAAGGCGTGCGCGCGGTGATTGTCGACAAGGACAATGCTCCGCGCTGGGATCCCGCCACACCTGAGGGAGTGACGGAGCATGTCCTGGACACCATTTTCGCGCCGCTGCCGGACGACGAGGCTTGGACGCCGTATCGATAGTTTGTCGTCGTCCCGAACTTGTTTCGGGACAAAGGTAGGCGCGACGGATCTTTGGGCGAGCGCCGCGGACTTCGAAGCGGCACGAACCTTATCCCGAAACAAGTTCGGGATGACGGAAAGGGAGACGAATGAGCCAGTACGAAACCATCCTCATCGAACGACACGACGCCGTCACGCTCGTGCGGCTCAACCGGCCGCAGGCGCTGAATGCGCTGAATTCGACGGTGCTGAAGGAGTTGATCGAGGTCTTCGCCGCCTATGACTCCGACCCCGAGCAGCGCTGCCTGGTGCTGACCGGATCCGAAAAGGCGTTCGCGGCCGGAGCCGACATCAAGGAAATGTCGTCCCAAGGCTTTGCCGACATGTACGGCTCAAACTTCTTCGCCGGCTGGGAAAAGGTCACGGCGACGCGCAAACCGTGGATCGCAGCCGTCGCTGGCTATGCGCTCGGCGGTGGCTGCGAGGTCGCGATGATGGCCGACTTCATCATCGCAGCCGAAACGGCCAAGTTCGGCCAGCCCGAGATCAAGCTCGGCGTCTCACCCGGCATGGGCGGCTCGCAGCGTCTGACGCGAGCGATCGGCAAGGCCAAGGCAATGGAGATGTGCCTGACCGGCCGGATGATGGACGCGGCGGAGGCGGAGCGCTCTGGTCTTGTGGCGCGAGTCGTGCCGGCCGACAGCCTGGTCGAGGAGGCGCTGAAAACGGCCGCCGCCATCGCCGCCATGCCCCCGCTCGCGACGATCGCGAACAAGGAGATGGTCAACGCCGCCTTCGAGACCGGTCTCGCCACCGGCATATTATTCGAGCGCCGCCTCTTCCACGGACTGTTCGGCACCGAGGACCAGAAGGAAGGCATGGCCGCTTTCGTCGAGAAGCGGCCGGGGAACTGGACGGGGCGCTGACACCGTTCCCCGGCGCAGGCCGGGGTCCATCGTAGCCGCTTGAACCGGCTTCTGGAGCAACACAATTCTGGGCCCCGGCCTTCGCCGGGCAACAAGGTCGTTCAGTCGGTGCCTTTTGGGCGGCGCGGAGTGAGTTGGCCTGGGGCGATGAAGCCGATCGCGTTCATCGATAGCGCCTCCTGCTTGATATTGGCCGCGATTTTTTCATACTCGCGTTCCATCTCCGGAGTGACGGAGGCGCGGGTGTCGGCCAGCGCTTTCTCGAAATGCTCCATGCCCACCCGCTCATTGCCGAGCGACTGACGCAGGGCGGAAAGACCGGCGCGGCGGACCAGATCCTCCAGGTCGGCGCCGGTGAACCGGTCGGTGCGGCGGGCGAGGCTCGGCAGGTCGACATCGTCGCCGAGCGGCATCTTGGCCGTGTGAACTTCGAGGATGCGCAGCCTGCCGGCTTCATCGGGCACCGAAACATAGACGAGTTCGTCGAAACGGCCCGGCCTTAGCAGCGCCGGGTCGATCAGGTTCGGACGGTTGGTGGCGCCGATCACGACGACCGATTGCAGCTCTTCGAGACCGTCCATTTCGGCCAGAATAGTGTTCACGACCCGCTCGGTTACCTGCGGCTCGCCCAGGCCACCGCCGCGAGCAGGGACGAGGCTGTCCAGCTCGTCGATGAAGATGACAGTCGGCGCGACCTGCCGCGCACGGGCAAAGAGTCGGGCGATCTGCTGCTCGCTCTCGCCATACCATTTGCTGAGCAGGTCGGACGATTTGGTAGCGATGAAGTTCGCCTCCGCCTCGCGTGCGACTGCCTTGGCGAGCAAGGTCTTGCCAGTGCCCGGCGGGCCATAGAGCAGGAAGCCCTTGGCCGGGCGGATGCCGAGGCGGCGGAAAGCGTCGGGGTTCTTGAGCGGAAGCTCGACGCCCTCGCGCAGGCGCTCGCGAGCATCATCCAGGCCGCCAACGTCATCCCAGCGCACGTCAGGCTTCTGCACCATGACTTCGCGCATCGCCGAGGGCTGCACGCGCTTCAGCGCCCCGAGGAAATCGTCGCGGACCACCGAGAGTGTATCCAGCACCTCGGCTGGAATGGTGCGGTCTTCGAGATTGAGCTTGGGCATGATCCGCCGAACGGCCTCGATCGCCGCCTCGCGCACCAGGGCGCCCAGGTCCGCGCCGACAAAGCCATAGGTCGTGCGGGCGAGCTCATCCAAGTCGACGCCGCCATCGAGCGGCATGCCGCGGGTGTGGATTCCGAGGATCTCACGCCGGCCGCGTTCGTCGGGTACGCCGATCACGATCTCGCGGTCGAAACGGCCCGGGCGGCGGAGTGCCTCGTCGATGGCCTCGGGCCGATTGGTGGCGGCGATCACGACCAGATTGGCACGCGGCTCCAGTCCATCCATCAGCGTCAGCAGCTGGGCGACCAGCCGCTTTTCCGCTTCGCCGGAGACCTGGCCACGCTTGGGAGCAATCGAGTCGATCTCGTCGATAAAGATGATGGAGGGCGCGTTCTGGGTGGCGTTCTCAAACACCTCACGCAGCGCTTTCTCGCTCTCGCCATAAGCGGAGCCCATGATCTCGGGCCCATTGATCAGGAAGAACTCGGCGTCCGACTCGTTAGCGACGGCACGGGCGAGGCGCGTCTTGCCGGTGCCCGGCGGACCATGGAGCAGTACGCCCTTGGGCGGATCGACCCCTAAGCGCTGGAAGAGCTCGGGATAGCGCAGGGGCAGCTCGACCATCTCGCGCAGCTGGTCGATGGCGCCTGCAAGCCCGCCGATATCATCATAGGTAACGTCGGCGCGCCGATTCTGCGGCTCCTCGAACTCGGGACGCAGTTCCACTTCGGTATTCTCGTCGATATGGACGACGCCTTTGGGCGTGGACGAGACGACGACGAGGCGAATTTCCTGAAGAGCATAGGCGGGGGCCGCGAGCATCTGGCGCAACTGCGGGGGCATGCCGTCATTCTGCACCCGCTGCTGCCCCGCGGTCGCGACCACGTCGCCCGCCGTGAGAGGCCGTCCGTAGAAGCTGCGCTTCAACGCGGTGCCGGTGCCTTGCAACCGCAGGTTCTGCTGGGCAGGTGCGAAGACGACGCGTGTCGCAGGCCGAGATTCGACCCTGCGCAGCTCGACGAAGTCGCCCGAGCCAACGCCGGCATTGGCGCGCTGCAGGCCATCAAGGCGGATGATGTCCAGGCCTTCGTCTTCGGGATAGGGAAGGACAGCGCGGGCCGGGGTGGCCCGCTTGCCGGTCAGCTCGACGACGTCGCCCTCCTGCAAGCCAAGCGCGGTCATAATCGCGCGGGGGATGCGGGCCAAGCCGCGGCCGCTATCTTCGGGCCGCGCATTGGCGACCTGCACTCGCCGCGTCTGGGTGTCGCTGTCCGCCATCCTCACCTCCGGTTCAGCAGGCTTAACTAGGTGGCGGCCAGGAACGTTGCGAGGGCGGAGGCAAAAAAAGAGGCCGGTCCCAGAAGGACCGGCCTTGAAAAGTTTTAGGAGAGGATGCCTGAAAGGCCTGCTCTATGTGCAGCGCAGCAGTTCATGCTGCAAGTGCGAATAACAAAAAGGTTGTTGCACGAAACGCAATCGCTCTGCTCTATGTTCAGTAAAGCAGGTGCAGTGTGACGGCAGCCGACAGACGCTGCTGCAATGCACAATGAGGAGAGTGAAAGTTGCGCCGCTTGCCCCCCCTCACGGCTGTCGAAGCCTTTGTCCAGGTCGCGCGGCTCGGCTCGATTAAGGCCGCAGCGGAGGAACTTGCCTTGTCGTCCCCGGCACTTAGCCGACGCATCCAGACGCTGGAGCGGTTCCTCGGCCGCACGTTGTTCGACCGTGCGCCGGGCGCGATGAAGCCGAACGCGGATGGAGAGCAACTGTTGGAAGCGGTCGCGCCGCACCTTGCCGGGCTGGAGAATGCGATCGAGTCGCTGACGACCGAAGGTCATGTCGTGCGGTTGAGGCTGGGTGTGCTGCCGCTTTTTGCGTCGCAGCAGCTCTTCCCGCACCTTGGCGAGCTTCGCGCGCTCCATCCTGAGCTGCATCTCGACGTCGATACCGCCGCGCATGCGCTTGCCCGACTAGGAGACGGGCTGGATGCCGCTATCGTGCTGGCGCGCGAGGTGGATCCTGCCCTTTACGCGCGGCAACTGGATCGCAATCGCGTTTTTCCCATCGCCGCGAGAAGCCTCACTCAAGGACCCGGTGCGATCCGAACGCCCGCCGACCTCGCCCGCGCCACGGTATTTCTCCACCGCGACATGCCGGAGACGTTCGACGCCTTTTGCCAAGAACTCGGGATTGAGGGGCTGGAGCCCCTCGCGATTGATCACTTCGACTCAGGGCAGCTGATGCTGGACGCCGCCGCGCAAGGCTTGGGCGTGGCCTTCATGCTCGAAAGCCACTTCCGCAATGCGCATGATGACCGGCTGGTGCGGCTGTTCGATGTCGAGGTTGAAAGCCCGTACAGCTATTGGTTCGCTTGCCGCCCGAGGGCGCTGGAGAACAAGGCGGTCCGGCTGTTTCACGACTGGCTGATCGGCATCTTCCAAGCCGCCGAACGGGCTAAGGCGGCGTAGCGGCAGGCTTGGCCATCGTTTCAGTTCGGCACAGATTCTCCTTAAATTTCCGTTGACTCTGCCGCTTCCCAGTGGACACTGCTGACCCATGAGCCCAGGGGTGGGCTCGGGAAGGGGTTGTCACAAATGAAGTACGCGAAGCTTATCGCGTGCGGCCTGCTTGCGTCCGCGGCAGTGCCGGCACATGCGCTCAACATCAACTATATCAATCTCGGCGGTGCTCAGCAGGGCACCTTGGCTCGTCAGGGCTTCGAGATTGCGGCAAATTATTGGGAATCGGTCCTGACCGACAATGTGACGGTCAACCTTGCCATCGGCTTTAACAAGCTGGCGCCGGGTGTGATCGCGCAGGCGGGCAGCAGCTCCAGCGTCGTATTGCTCAACCAGGCGTTTCTGGGCCTCGCAGCCGACCAGAAGTCCGCGCTTGACGCCCAGGCGGTGAACTCACTGGCCGGCCAGCTGGTCATCCAGGGTGGGCTCGCCAGCGTTAACGCACGGGTCAACGACTTCAAGGATGTCGCGAACCAGGCCGGCTATCAGGATGGCGTGACCCGGCTCGATACCGACCGGTCGGGTAACAACATCGCCCTCGATGTGAACAATGCCACGCTGAAGGCGCTCGGCATTGCGGTTGATGCGAACGGCAACCCGATCAACCCGAACGGGATCGATGCCCAGATCACCTTTAACAGCGATTTCGGCTACGACTTCAACCCGACCAACGGCATCGATGGCTTCACCTTCGATTTCATCGGCGTTGCCATCCACGAGATCGGCCATGCGCTGGGCTTCGTCAGCGGCACAGACATCTATGACATCGTCTCGTACGACAACGGACCGCTGGCTGAAGGCGTATTCGACGGTTCGCTGCTCGGCGGCCCGAGGAATATCGAAGACTTCGCCGTGATGAGCACGCTCGACCTGTTCCGCTACGGCGCAGCGGGCGAGCTGAACTGGGCGACCGGCGATCTCGGCTCGGCCTATTTCTCGATCGACGGCGGCCAGACGGCCCTTTTCGGTGAGGCCGATTTCTCGACTGGCTCGTTCAACGGCAGCGGCAACCAGGCGTCGCACTGGGCCGATAACCTGTACGATCCGCGCAACGGCGCGCCCTGCTCCAAGTTCAAGACCAAGCCGATCGGCATCATGAACCCGACTTCGGGATTCTGCGAATCCGGCAGCGTCACTGGCCTGGACCTCGCCGCGTTCGACGCGATGGGCTGGGACGTCAACCTGAACGTCCTGCAGAACTCCGGCTATGAAGCGAGCACCGCTTCGATCTGGCGTCAGTTCATCCTCGCCAACCCGGTTCCGGAGCCGGAAACCTGGGCGATGATGCTGCTGGGCTTCGGCTTCGTCGGCGCCGGCATGCGCCGCGTCCGCAGCACCAAGGTCAGCTTCGCCTGATCTGAGGCGCCTGGAAAAGGATGAGGGGCGGGGCCGCCGGGTCCCGCCCCTTTTCTTTGGCGGGGCGGCCTCTTGCCTGAAGTGAGGCTTGTACCCAAATGACTGTTGCAGATTTGCAACATAGAGCTATTGAAGACGGACAGAGCAGCAGGACGACGAATGGCCGCCGATCCCTATTCCGTACTGGGCGTCGCGCGCGGCGCCGGCGAGGCCGACATCAAGAAGGCGTATCGCAAGCTCGCCAAGGAGCTGCACCCGGATCGCAATCAGGACAATCCGAAGGCCGCCGAGCGGTTCGCGCAGGTCACGGCCGCCTATGACCTGCTCAACGACAAGGACAAGCGCGCCAAATTCGACCGGGGCGAAATCGACGCGGAGGGCAATCCCACCGCGCCCTTCGGCTTTGGAGCGGGGCGTGGCGCCGGCGGCGGCTACCGCCCGACCGGCAGCTCCGGCTTTGACTTCGGGACCGACGCTTCAGACTTTGGCGACATATTCGAAGGGCTGTTCGGCCGCGGTGGCGGTGCAGGCGGTTTCACCTCCGGCTTTGGCCGCCGCTCGGCCCCCCCGCCGCGTGGCGCAGATGTGGCTTACCGCCTTCGGGTGCCGTTCGAAGACGCCGCGGCGCTGAAGCCGCAGCGCATCACGCTTGCCGACGGCAAGACGATCGACCTCAAGCTTCCTGCCGGCGCCGAGACGGGCACGCAAATGCGGTTAGGCGGCAAGGGCGAGCAGGGGCCCGGCGGCGCGGGCGATGCGATCGTCACCATCGAGGTGCAGCCGCACCGCTTCTTCAAGCGCGACGGCGACAATGTCCTGCTCGACCTGCCGATCACGCTCAAGGAAGCGGTGCAGGGCGGCAGGGTGAAGGCGCCGACCGTTGACGGCCCTGTGATGGTCAATGTACCGGCCGGCTCCACATCGGGGCGCGTGCTGCGGCTGAAGGGCAAAGGCTTTCACAAGAAGGGCGGCGAGCGCGGCGACCAGTTGATCACGCTGATGATCGATGTGCCTGGTGAAGACGCTGAACTGCATGCTTTTGTGGAAGGATGGAGCGGAGGCGAGCGCAACCCGCGCGCGGGATTGGGCGTCTAGCCCGGCGTGGACCTGATCGACGAAACCCAGGAAGTAGAGCTTCCCCACGGCCCCGCGCCGCAAACCCCCGAAGCTCGCCGCCGGCGCCTGCTCCGGACGCGCAAGCGCGTCGACGACACGCTCAAGAAGCTGGGCCCCGGATCACGGGTGCGAGTGGTGCTCGGCCGTGCCTTCGAAGGCGTGTGGAACGACGGCTTCATTCATGCCGGCAATCTGGCGTTCCTGACTTTGCTGACCCTCTTCCCCTTCTTCATCGTTGTTGCCGCGATCGCCCAGACGTTCGGACGGGATGCCGCGACTCTGGACGCGCTGCGCCAGTTCCTCGCGCAAGTGCCGAGCGACGTGGCCAAGGTACTGGAGAAGCCGATCAGCGATGTGCTGACCGCGCGTTCAGGGAGTCTGCTCTGGCTCGGTGCGCTTGGTGGCTTGTGGAGCACGGGCGGCTTCGTCGCGACGCTCAAGGACATTCTCTACCGCGCCTATGGGGTGCGCTCCGCCTCCACCTTCTGGGCGGCGCGGCTGCGCTACACCGCGATTACGATCGGCTCCGTGCTGCTGGTGCTCGTCTCCTTCCTCCTGCAGGCGGTGCTTGCCGGGCTGGAGCAGTTCGTTGTGCGGCTTTTCCCCTTTTCGGACGAGTCGCTGTTGCTGCTATTGAGCGCATCCCGACTGATCCCGGGACTATTCATCTTCGGCGCCTTCTACCTGCTCTTCTATGTGATGACACCGAGGCGATACCGGGGGCGCGGCTGCCGCAAATATCCCGGTCCTTTGTTCATCACCTTCTGGTGGCTGCTCGTCACGTCGCTGCTGCCGCCGACGCTGACGCTGCTCGGCGGCTATGACCTGACCTATGGCAGCCTTGCCGGCGTGATGATCGCGCTGGTCTATTTCTTCACGCTCGGCTTGGGCGTGGTGTTCGGCGCCCATCTGAACGCGGCACTGGCAGAAGTGCCGCAGAGCGCGCTAAAGGACGCCCAGCCACAGCCGGAGGTAGGCCCAAGTGAACGAACTGATGAAGGGCAAGCGCGGCCTGATCATGGGCCTGGCAAATGAGCGCTCGCTTGCCTGGGGCATTTCCAAGAGGCTGAGCGAGGCGGGCGCCGAACTGGCCTTCAGCTATCAGGGCGAAGCGCTGGAAAAGCGGGTGCGGCCGCTCGCCGAGGAACTCGGTTCCGATTTCCTGATCGATTGCGACGTGGCCGACATGGCTGCGCTCGACCGCACCTTCGCGCAGCTGGCGGAGCGCTGGCCCAGCATCGACTTCGTCGTCCACGCGATCGGCTACACCAACAAGGAGACGCTGCGCGGCCGCTATTGCGACATCGGCCTCGACGATTTCCTGCTGACGATGAACATCAGCGTCTACAGCTTCACGGCCGTCGCCCAGCGCGCGGCGGCCATGATGGGCGAAGGCGGATCGCTACTTACCCTGTCATATTATGGCGCCGAGAAGGTGGTGCCGCACTATAACGTGATGGGCGTCGCCAAGTCGGCGCTCGAGACCAGCGTCAAATATCTGGCGAATGATCTGGGACCGGATGGCATCCGCGTGAACGCCATCTCGGCCGGGCCGATCAAGACGCTCGCCGCCTCCGGCATCGGCGATTTCCGCTACATTCTGAAGTGGAATGAGCTGAACAGCCCGATGCGCCGCAACGTCACCATCGAGGATGTCGGCGGCGCCGCGCTTTACCTGCTCAGCGACCTCGCAGCCGGCGTCACCGGCGAGACCCACCATGTCGACGCCGGCTATCATGTCGTCGGCATGAAGCAGAAAGACGCACCCGACATCGCACTGGCCTGATGCCCAAGCTTCTCGAATGGAATGGATGGAAGTTCTTCTTCTATTCGCGCGAAGGTATGCCGCTTGAGCCGCCGCATGTGCATGCCCGGAAAGATCGGAGCGAAGCCAAGTTCTGGCTCACACCAGTGGTGAGAGTGGCTACGGATCGAAGAATAGACCCCAGAACCCTCAAAATGCTATTGGCCGTCGTCGAGGCACATCGCGATGAGTTCGAAGGACGCTGGCATGAATTTTTTTCCTGAACCGGTTCATGTCTCGTTCGACGAAGACACGATGAGCGTACAACTCGACGACGGCCGCACCATTACCGTTCCTCTTGCATGGTACCCGCGCCTGCTAGGAGCGCAGCGCAAACAGCTGGAGGCTTATGAACTCAGCCCATCCGGAGTGCATTGGGATGAGCTCGACGAGGACATTTCAGTGCAGGGGATGATGAGCCCCCGTTTCGAGTTCGCGCCTGCCCAAGCCGCGGAATGAGCTTCAACAGTTTCGGCCGCGTTTTTCGCTTTACCACCTGGGGAGAGAGCCATGGCCCGGCGATCGGCGTCGTGGTCGATGGCTGCCCGCCGGGGTTGAGCCTCAGCGAAAGCGACATCCAGCCCTGGCTCGACAAGAGGCGGCCAGGGCAGTCGCGGTTCACGACTCAGCGCCAGGAGCCGGACCAGGTGCGCATCCTCTCGGGCGTGTTCGAGGGACGCACGACGGGCACGCCGATCAGCCTGATGATCGACAATGTCGACCAGCGCTCCAAGGATTATTCGAACGTGGCGCAGGCCTATCGCCCCGGGCACGCGGACTATGCCTATGACGCGAAATACGGGTTTCGCGACTATCGCGGCGGCGGGCGATCGTCCGCGCGGGAGACGGCGGCGCGAGTGGCGGCGGGCGCCGTTGCCCGGCTCGTCATTCCGGAAGTGACGATCCGCGCCTGGGTCAGCGAAGTCGGCGGTGATGCCATCGCAAGCGTCGATCCCGACCAGATCGACGCCAATCCTTTCTTCAGCCCCGACGCAGAGGCGGCTGAGCGGTGGGAGACGCTGATCGACGGCGCGCGCAAGGCCGGTTCGTCGCTGGGCGCGATCGTCGAGTGCGAGGCGACAGGCGTGCCGGCGGGCTGGGGTGCGCCGCTCTATGCAAAGCTGGACAGCGAGCTTGCCGCGGCCGCCATGTCGATCAACGCGGTCAAGGGCGTGGAGATCGGCGACGGGTTCGCCGCCACCCGGCTGCGTGGCGAGGAAAATGCTGACGCTATGCGGCCCGGTGAGAGTGGGCCGGTGTTCGGCAGCAATCATGCCGGTGGCATCGTCGGCGGCATCTCCACCGGGCAGCCGATCCGACTGCGTGTGGCGTTCAAGCCGACCAGCTCGATCCTGACGCCGGTCGAGACGATCGACCGTTCAGGCGGGGCGACGGAAATCGCCACTAAAGGACGGCATGACCCATGCGTCGGCATTCGCGGCGTGCCGGTCGTTGAGGCGATGATGGCGCTGGTCCTGGCTGACCAGAAGCTGCTCCACCGGGCGCAGTGCGGGTGAGCTAGCGACGACGGAAAGTTACGCGACGCGAGCCACTCACCAAGAAAGTGTCGTAGGCCGTTTGCCTGAGCGCTTCTCGGACCGGGCTGCCCTTCCCGACTGTGTTTGCCCAGAATTGCGGCCGAAGGGCACTTTCCGGCAGCTTGCCCCCGATGATTGTCTCAATCTTGTGGAACGGCAGATCGAAGGTGGTTAGCGTCTGCTCTCGGCAGTACTTCGTGAGTGCTTCATATCTGGACATGGCGAACACCTCCCGAAGGCGACGCTGCCGCTAACTGGGTTCCGGCGCTAGTTAGAAAATGCGAACGCCCACGAGCGTGCCTTTGGTGCCGCTCTTGTCCAGATCGAAGCGGAAGTTCGGCCAGCGCCGGCGCCAGCGGCGGGCGACGACGCGTTCTCCCGGCCGTGCGGCGTCGTCGAGCAACACGATGCCGCCGACGGGAAGCCGGTCGAACAGCACTTCCGCCGCGCCGCGCACGAACGGGTGCACGGTCCAGGGCGGGCCGTCGATGATCAGCAGGTCGATCTGATCCGGCAGATGACGCACGTCGTACCAGAGGCGCGGCCAGTCGCTGGGTGCGGGGACCAGAGGCGCGGCGTGCAGTTCGGCGGCCAAGCCGTGTTCGGCGAGCCAGGCGCCGGTCGCCTCAACGAAGTCTGCATGCTGGTCGAAGCTAAGCAGGCGCCCGCCGCCGTTCAGCGCCAGCGCCTTGGCGGTGACCAAGGTGGACGCACCGGCGCCCAGCTCCACCACATGCGCCGGCCGCAGCTGCTCGATCGTGTCGACGATGCGGTGCAGAAGCGCCGTGTCTGCCTTCCAGCTGCCGAGATTCGGCAGCGCATCGGCGGGCAGGCCCAGACGGGCGAGCAGCCGAGCCTTGTCGCGCCGCCGTCCCCCCGACAGGCTCTTCAGCAGCCAGGGCCAGCCGATCGCGCCATAAAGGATCACTATCAGCCGGTCGCCGAGCGTCGGCTCGGCCGCGCTGCCATGCGCGCGGGGCAGCAGCCCGGTGGCGAATTTGCTGGTCATCGGCGCGCCGTCAGACGCCCTGCCAGCTGAACCGTTCCGCCCTCGTCATGCGGCGAGCGGCCGGTCGCGCCACCATTTGCGCACGAAATCCCAGCCTTCCTGCGCCGTCTCTACGAAATGGAACAAGTCTAGGTCCTTGCGAGAAATGACGCCTTCTTCGGCCAGGGCCTCGAAATCGACGACACGCTCCCAAAACTCTCGGCCATACATCAGCACGGGCAGTGGCGAGACCTTGCCGGTCTGGATGAGCGTCAACAGCTCGAAAGTCTCGTCGAAAGTGCCGAACCCGCCCGGGAACACCGCGACGGCGCGGGCACGCAGCAGAAAGTGCATCTTCCGGAGCGCGAAATAGTGGAACTGAAAGCTCAGCCTCGGGGTGACATAGGGGTTGGGGGTCTGCTCGTGCGGCAGCACGATGTTGAGGCCGATCGATTCCGCGCCAGCGTCCTCGGCGCCGCGATTGGCGGCCTCCATGATCGACGGCCCGCCGCCCGAGCAGACCACGAACTGCCGCCACCCCTCCAGGTCGCGCGGGCAGTTGCTGGCGAGCTGCGCCAGCTCCCGCGCAACGTCGTAATATTTGGCTTTGGCGATCAGCCGCTCGGCGACCTTCTTCCCGTAATCGTCGGTTGCGACCTCCCGCAGCACGCCTGCCTTGGCCGGCTCGGGAATGCGCGCCGAGCCGTAGAAGACAAAGGTCGAGCCGATCTTCGCTTCGTCCAGCAGCAGTTCCGGCTTCAGCAGCTCGAGCTGGAAGCGAACAGGACGCAGATCCTCGCGGAGCAGGAAGTCGGCGTCCTGAAAGGCGAGCCGGTAGGCCGGGTGCATGGTCTGCGGCGTCTGGGTGAGGTTCCGCGTCGCCTCTGCCTCTTCATGGGCATTGGGAAAGACGCGGGACGGTACGCGGGTGTCGGTCATAAGCGGCCGGGCTTAGGCGGAGTGAGGCGCGGCGGCAATCACCTGCAGAACGGGCCGCGCCCCATGTCCAGGTGGAAGTGATCGGCATGAAGGCTGTTGTAATCGGGGCTAAGCACTGTCTTGAAGCGCCGGCAGGCGGAGGTGCGGATCGCGACGAGGAAGCTGCGGATCGCTGGATCCGGCGAGGTCCAGTCCTGTTTCAGCGTGATCCGCCGCCCGTCGGCGAGCACGAAGCCGCTGACATCGACCGCATTGGCGCTGGCATGCTCGGAGAGCCGACCGGCCTGGGCGCCGTTGACGTTGCGGCAGGAATAGGAGCCGAACGTCTCCACCTTCGCCAGTTCGGAGCCGAGGTAGAGCCGCGCGGCCGGCATGATGCCGTTGCGCACCCAAGCGGTGAAGGTCGCAGCCAGACTACAGTTCATCGGGCCGAGATTGGCGACCGGCACGCCGGCGTCGAGCAGCTTGACGCTGGCGAAGTTATGGCAGCCGCCGCCGTAATCGCGGTCCGGCAGGGCTTGGAAGCGGGCGAGCTGGCCAAGATTGGCAAGGCAGACGCGCACCTGGGGCGAGTCAATGGTGAGGCGGTTGGGAGGGACCGGACGCGTCTCCGCGCGGCGGTCGTCACGGCCGGTGCAGGATGCCAGCATCAGCGCCAGGCCGCACCATAGGCTCCCCCATCTCATGGCCCGACACTGCCCGCTTGGCGCGATCAAGAGAATCGTGCCGGCGATCAGCCGTGCTGAGGACGAGTCCAGTCGCGAAGGGCAAACAAAAAGGTCGCCCAAAGACGCCCTTCCTGTTCCATTCGGGCGCGGTCAGCCGAAAGCGGCTGTGCGCACCCGGCGGCGGGCGGCGGCGCCGACCAGGCCGAAACCGCTGATCAGCAGCGCCCAGGTGGAGGGCTCAGGGATTGGCGGCGGAGGTGGCGGAGGCGGTGCATTGCCGGTTGAGTAAATGGCGATGCTGGAGATGCCCTGATACTTGACCATGAAGCTGGTGAGGCCGTTCACGCCGGCATCGATCTTGTAGAAGGCGGTTGCATTGCCCGCGCCATTGGCGCCGCCGCCCCCGAAATGGATGCCGATATAGCTCAAGCCATAGAGCGGCTTGGCCAGGTTCACCGTCTTCGAATCCGGCAGATTATACTTGTTACCGGCCGCTTCGATGGCCGAGAAATCCTTGTCCCAGTTGAAGCCGATCGCAGACAGACCGGTGAACTGGTCATCTACCTTGCTGTTGCTGAGGATGTTCTTGTCGTAAAATCCGCTGCAAGCCAATGCGGCCGGGTTCAGGTCGGCCAGCGTGCAGGCAATCGGCGCCGGTGCCGGCGACGGCGCGGGATTGTTATTTTGCTTGGCGAATGCCGGCATGGCGCCAGCGAGACAGGTCACGGCTGCTACACTCAGCAGAATCTTGCGCATGTAATTCCCCCCGGTGGCAAGGTGATTCCCTGCCGAACTTCAACAACTTGCTTCCCCCCAAGGCCTTTTCTCGACCTTTTGACCTACATCGAATAGCAAATCGCAACGCATTCCGCCAGCGACGACCGGAAATTTAGCTGTCCCTTTTTGGGACGGTCTTAGCTGGCACGCGCCTTGCTTCTGCTTTCCCGAGTTCAATCGGGGCGCATGAATGACCGTTGCCACGCTGCAATCGCTGCTTTCGACCGGGGGGGTGCAGTCCGCCATCCAGCGGGCGAGCCACAAGACCGGCGTCGACTTCACTTATCTGCTTGGCCAGGCGCAGGTGGAATCGAGCCTGCGCCCCGACGCCAAGGCGCCGACCAGCAGCGCGTCCGGCCTCTACCAGTTCATCGAGCAGAGCTGGCTCGGCACGGTCAAGAAGCATGGCGCTGAGCATGGCCTGGGCTGGGCGGCGGACAAGATCAGCCAGGGCCCGAGCGGCCGCTACTATATCTCCGACACGGCCACCCGGCACTATGTGCTGAAGCTGCGCAACAACCCTGAGATCGCCTCGCTGATGGCGGCCGAACACGCCGCCGACAACAAGGCGGCTCTCGAAGCTAGCCTTGGCCGCGAAGCCGGTGGCGCCGACCTCTATATGGCGCATTTCCTCGGCATTGGCGGCGCGAAGAAGTTCCTGTCGACCTTGCAGCGCAATCCGCAGGCGGCCGCCGCGCAGCTCTTTCCTGCCGCAGCCGCCTCGAACCGCGGCATCTTCTTCGGCGAGGGCGGGCGGATGCGCTCCGTCTCGGAGATATATGACCGCTTCGCCGCGAAGTTGCAGAAGGGCGCCGAGATTGCCGCCGGCGGCAAGGCATTGCCGCCTATTGCCGCGCCCGGCAAGGCAGACCCGGCGCTGCAGCTGGCCGTCATCGAACAGGAGGACCGGCCCGAAACGGCGACGCTCGACCAACTGCTCGCGTCCGCCGATCGGCCCAATCTGCTGCGGCCGACGCCTGACAATGCGAAGCTCGCCTATATGCTGCTCGCGAGCATGGGGGCGTAACGGGTGGCCTCGATCGCACTCTCCCCCGCCGGCACGATGAAGATGGGCAGGCTCGCCGCCCTTCCCGCGGGCATTTTGATCCTCGTCCTGCTGATGGTCGTGCCGATCCCGGCGGGCCTGCTCGACCTGTTCTTCATCATCAACATCATGGCCTCGGTCGCGATCCTGATGGTGGCGCTGAACGCGGAAAAGCCGCTCGACTTCTCGAGCTTCCCGACCGTGCTGCTGTTCGCGACCCTGTTCCGTCTGGCGCTGAACGTCGCCTCGACCCGGATCGTGCTGGTGCACGGCCATGAAGGCAAGGCGGCGGCCGGTCATGTGATCGAGGCGTTCGGCGCCTTCATCATCGGCGGCAACTATGTCGTCGGCCTGCTCGTCTTTTCGATCCTGGTGATCATCAACATGATCGTGATTACCAAGGGCGCCGGCCGCGTCTCAGAAGTGTCCGCCCGCTTCACCTTGGACGCCTTGCCGGGCAAGCAGATGGCGATCGACGCCGATCTGAACGCCGGCCTGATCACCCCCGACGAAGCCAAGGCCCGCCGCGTCGAGGTCTCGACCGAGGCCGATTTCTACGGATCGATGGACGGTTCGTCCAAGTTCGTAAAGGGCGACGCCGTCGCCGCGCTGCTGATCCTCGCAGTGAACGTGATCGGCGGCCTGATCATCGGCGTGGTCAGCCATGACCTGAGCATCGCCGACTCCGCCAAGACCTATATCCTGCTGGCAGTCGGCGACGCGCTGGTCGCGCAGATCCCCGGGCTGCTGCTGTCGATCGCCGCAGCGGCAATCGTCACCCGCGTCACGTCCAGCCATGATTTGGCCGGCCAGATCGGCACTCAGTTCGCCAGCGCGCGCACCTGGGCGCCGGTCGCCGCCATCCTGGGCATCATGGGCGTACTGCCCGGCATGCCGCATCTGCTGATGCTGCCGCTGGCCGCGCTCGCCGGGTTCGTCGCCTGGAAGCTGTCAAAGGCCAAGCAGGTCGCAGATGCGCTGCCGGTGCCGGCCAATGACGACACGCCAGCGGATCTGAGCCGTATCGACTGGTCCGAAGTGTCGGACGCGATGCAGGTCAATCTGGAAATCGGCTATGGCCTGGTGCCGTTGGTCGATGAGCGCCTTGGCGCGCCACTGATGACACGGATCACCGGCGTCCGGCGCCAGCTGTCGAAGGAACTCGGCTTCGTCGTCCCGCAGGTGCGCGTCCGCGACAATATCGGCATCGCGCCCTACAACTACCGGATCCTCGTCAATGGCGTGGTGGTCGGCGAAGACACCGCCTCGGCCGACGAGATGCTGGCGCTCGACACGGGCCAGGCAGTGGGACGGCTCCAGGGCCGCACCGCCAAGGACCCGACCTTCGGCCTGGATGCGGTCTGGATCTCGCCGAACGACGCGGATGCGGCAACCGCGGCCGGCTATATGGTCGTGGACTCAGGGACCGTTATCGCAACGCACCTGAATCATCTGCTCGGCGCTCACGCCGCCGAACTGCTGGGACCAGACGAAGTGCAGAGCCTGCTCGACCGGCTGAAGGAATCGGCCGCTCAGCTGGTTGCTTCGCTGTCGCCCGCGCCGGTGCCGCTGACCGCGTTGACCCAAGTGCTTCGCTCGCTGCTCTCCGAAGGCATTCCGCTGAAGGAATTCCGCCGCATCGCCGCGTCGATTGCCGTCGCCGCCCAGCGCACGCTCGATCCGGAAGAGCTGGTGGAGGCGATCCGTCCGGACTTGGGCGCGCTGATCATCCAGCGCCTGTGCGGTCCGCGCGAGCCGCTTCGCGTGATGACGCTCGAAGGCGGGTTGGAAGCCATTTTGGGCCAGGCGGTTCGCTCCGACCCGGCCAACCGCCACATGATCGAGCCCGATCTCGGCCGCCGCATCGTCGACGCACTGCAGCAGGCCGCCCGACCGCTGATCGCAGAGGGCAAGCCGTTCGCGCTGGTGGTGCAGCCCGCCGTCCGTCTTGCCGTCCGCAAGCTCGTCCGCGCGTCGCTGCCCGACACGCCGGTGATGAGCTTCCTCGAAGTGCCCGAAGACAAGGCGGTCGAAGTCGTCGCCGTCATCGGCGCTCCCCAGCAGCTCGCCGCGTGAGAAAAGACATGGCCAGCCAACCGATCATGCCCGTCACCTACAGCCGCACCGGCCCTGCCGCTCACGAGGCGCAACAGCTGTTGATCCGCGACCATATGCCCTTGGTCCGCCGCATCGCCTGGCACGTGCACGGCTCCGTCTCCAGCTCGGTTGAGGTCGAGGATTTGATCCAGACGGGCCTTGTCGCCCTGGTCGAGGCCGCAGGCGCGTTCGAAGATCGCGGCCAGGTCACCTTTGCTCAATATCTCTCGACCCGCATTCGCGGCGCGATGATCGACGAACTTCGCCGGCAGGCGACGATCACCCGCGGCGCGATGCGCCGACGCCGGGAGATCGCGGACGCGGAGTCGACCCTGTCCGTCCAGCTTGGCCGCGCACCCACTGACGAAGAACTCGCCTTCCGGCTCGGCGTGCCCACCGAGCGGTTGCGGCAGGAGCGCGACGCCGCACAGCCGGTCCGGTTCGAGCCGATCGACGGCGTCTATACCGACGATAATCCCTGGTTCATGAGCGAGGACCCGAACCCGTTCGAGCTGCTCGAGCAGGAGGATCTCCGCCAAGCGCTGATCGAAGCGATCGGCCGCCTGAGCGAGCGCGAAGCACAGGTGATCCAGCTCTATTATGTCGAGGAGTTGAACCTCGAAGAGATCGGCCAGGTGCTCGGCGTCGGCGCTGCGCGGGTGTGCCAGATCAAGAAGTCAGCGCATGATCGGCTGAGGAAGGCGCTGGCGGCGCGAGTGGCCTGAACAGAACCGTCATGCCGAACTTGTTTCGGCATAAGGCGGCCGTCACGCCGGAGTCGCCCGTACCTGCCGCATGGCGTCCGCCACCACCTTTATCCGAAACAAGTTCGGGATGACGGTTCAGGGATAAGAGACCGTCAGCGGAACCTCGGGCAGCGGGATGAACTCGCCGCCTTCGCCCGGCACGTGCGGGAAGCGGCCGTCTTTCCAGTCATGCTTGGCCTGGTTGATGCGGTCGCGGCTCGACGAGACGAAGTTCCACCATACGTGCCGCGATGTGCGGAAGGCCTCGCCGCCGAGCAGCATCACGCGTGCGCCGGAGGTTGAGCGCAGGGTCATCGGCACGCCGGGCTTGAGCAGATAGAGCGTGTAGAGTTCCAGCGGCTCGCCATCGAGGCTCGCATCGCCGAGTGCCACCACGACGGCGCGTTCGTCGGCGCCGGCATCGATCGGCAGCGAGGCGCCCGGCTGCAGCTGGATATCGGCATAGATGGTTTCGGCATGGCAGGTCGTCGGCGCCGTGCGGCCCCAGAGCGAGCCCATGATCACGCGGGCCTGGACGCTGCCATCGTTGATGATCGGCAGGTCGCCGGCCGGGACATGCTCGAAGGCTGGGTCGATCTCCTCCTTGCCGTCTGGAAGGGCCAGCCAGGTCTGCATGCCGGACATCACCGCGCCGCCAGTCCGTTCCGAGGCGGGGGAGCGTTCCGAGTGCACGATGCCGCGGCCGGCTGTCATCAGGTTGACGGCGCCCGGTTCGATGGTCGTGAAAGTGCCGAGCGAGTCGCGGTGATCGATCGCGCCGCCGAACAGATAGGTGACGGTCGCGAGGTTGATGTGCGGATGCGGGCGCACGTCCATACCCTGGCCGGGATCGAGCTGCGCGGGCCCGAACTGGTCGACGAAGATGAACGGCCCGACCATCGTCCGCGGCTTAGAGGGCAAGGTCCGCCGGACCTTGAAGCCGCCGAGATCGTGCGTCGCCGGCGTAATGGTGAGCGTGAACAGGTCGGACATCAGCCTCTCCCCCTATAGCCGGGCACGTCCTGCGCCGGCAGCCACAGGCCGGCCGGCGGCTCGCCCGACTGCCAGAACACGTCGATCGGAATGCCGCCGCGCGGATACCAATAGCCGCCGATGCGCAGCCAGAGCGGCTTCATCTCGGCGAACAGCCGCTCGGCGATGCCGACCGTGCAATCCTCATGGAAGGCTGCGTGATTGCGGAAGGAGCCGAGGAACAGCTTCAACGACTTGGATTCGACGATCGTCCCGGCGGGCGCATAGTCGATCACCAGGTGCGCGAAGTCCGGCTGGCCGGTGACGGGGCACAGCGAGGTGAATTCAGGCGCAGTGAAGCGGACGAGATAGGGTTGGCCGGGCCGCGGATTGGGGACATAATCGAGCGTGGCGTCTTCCGGTCGCAAGGGCAGCGTCGAAGACTGGCCGAGGTGGGTGATGTTCATGGCCTCCATCTAGTCGTTCATCGACGAACCCCCAAGCCGGTTGGGCCTGAGCTTGTCGAAGGCCTCCCTTCTTCCTACCACCCGCCGACAGAAGAAAGGGAGGGCTTCGGCCAGGGTCCCACGAAAGTATGACTTTCGTGGGTGCCCGCCAAGCTCAGCCCGAACCGGAGAATAGGATGCGCACTTACCTGATGCTCTCCGCTGCACTCCTCGCAGCGCCCCTCCTCGCTCAGGACGAGAAGGACGATGCCAAGCCAGCCGCCGCCGAAATCCCGCCGCCGCAGGTGGTCTCCAAGCGGATGAGCGGCACGTTCGGTGGCCAGCGCATCAACTATGTCGCCACGGCCGGCGAAGTGCATCTGAAGGGCGATGACGGCCAGCCCCGCGCCGCGATCAATTACTATAGCTATGTCAAGGAGCCGCGGGATCCGAACCGGCCGGTGACCTTCCTGTTCAATGGCGGTCCGGGATCCGGCTCGGTGTGGCTGCACATGGGCGCGTTCGGGCCGAAGCGGGTGGCGATCCCTTCGGACGCCCGCGACGACGGCGCGCCGCCTTACCCGATCGTCGACAATCCCGACGCGATCCTGGACGTGACCGACATCGTCTTCATCGATCCGGTCGGCACCGGCTTCAGCCATGTCGTGGGCAAGGGCGAGACGAAGGATTATTGGGGCGTCACCAAGGATGCGCAGTCGGTCGCCAAGGTGATCCGGCTGTGGCTGAACGAGAATGGGCGCTGGAACAGCCCCAAATATCTGGGCGGCGAAAGCTATGGCACCACGCGCACCGCTGCAGTCGCCAATGAGCTGGAGGGCAGCTTCAACGATGTCGCGCTGAACGGCCTTATCCTGATCTCGACCATCCTCGACTTCGGCGCGCAGGCGGAGGTGGAGGGCAACGACATGCCCTATATCATCTCGCTGCCCAGCTATGCGGCCGTCGCCTGGTACCACAACAAGGTGCCGAACCGGCCCGCGAGCCTGGAGCAGTTCGTTGCTGAGGCGCGCAGCTTTGCGACGGGGCCTTATGCGTCTGCGCTGATGAAGGGCCAGGCGCTGCAGGGGCCGGAGCGGGATCAGGTGCGCGCGCAGCTCGCGCGTTACTCCGGGCTTTCGGAGCAGTTTCTCGAGCGCACCGACCTTCGGCCCTCGCCCGGACGCTTCTGGAAGGAGCTGCTGCGTGATCGCGGCCTGACCGTCGGCCGGCTCGATAGCCGCTACACCGGCCGCGACCGCGACACCGCCGGCGAGGAAATGGACAATGATCCGAGCTTCTATGGCATCGACGCGGGCTATACCGCCGGGGTCAACGCCTGGGTGCGCGACGGGCTCGGGTTCAAGACCGAGCGGTCCTATGTGACGATCGGCAATGTCCAGCCTTGGGACTGGGATATCGGCCTCGGCGAGGCAACCTATTACAAGTCGGTTGCGCCCTATATCGGCAAGGCGATGCGGGAGAATTCAGGTCTGCGTGTGTTCGTCGGCCAAGGCTATTACGATTTCGCCACGCCTTTCTTCGGCGCCGAATATGCGCTGACCCGCACCGGCTTCCCCCAGGACCGCATCGTCTGGAAATATTATGAGGCGGGCCACATGATGTACGTCCGTGACGAAGACCGGCGGAAGCTCTCCGCCGACGTCCGCGAGTTCATCCGCGGGCGCTAGAATAAATGGGGTGAGCCCCCCTCACGGCAAAAGGGGAGTCATGAAGAGGGCCCACCCCGCTCCCCCACGCAGGGGGAGCGAGGGGGAGCATCCGGATCAGAACTTCACGCCGAAGGACAGGAAAACCTGGCGCGGATTGCCGTAAAAGGCGGTGACCACGCCCTCGCGGCCAAGCGACGGGGCGTTCCCCGGCACGGCAAAGGTGGGGTTCGGCAGAGGCTGGGTGCCCGGAGGCGACCCGGCGGGGACGGGCAGGAAGGGCGTGACCGAGAGCACCGGCTGCCCGGTCACCGGATTGACGTTCAGGAACTGATAGCCCGACACTTTGTAGCGCTTGTCGGTGATGTTCTTGGCGTGAATGCCGATCGAGTAGCGATCGTCCTCGCTGGTCCAGACGAGCGACGCATCCCAGAGCGAGTAGCCCTTTTGATCCAAGAACGGGCTCGGGGTTTCGAACTGAAAGGTCTTGCTGCGCCAAGACACGGTGGTGCTGGCGTTGATGTCCCCGGGACCGAACGGAAGACCGAGGTCTAGTGTGCCCGACGTCGTCCATTTCGGGGTGTTCTGGATGCGGCGGAAATCGGCGACATCAACCGGCTGGCCGGGCCGCCCCCGCACCGGCGCGCCGGTCGGGTCGAAGTTCGCGACCTGGGTTTCGAAACGATCATATTGCGCGTCGATATAGCCGAGGGTGGCGGCAAGGTTCAGGCGCGAGCCGATGCCGGCGAAGTCGCGAGCGAGCACGGCCAAGCCTTCGAACTCGATGCCCTTGAAGGTCGCCTTGCCGGCGTTGGTGGTCACGCCGACAAAGGTGGGGATGCCATTGACGACGGCGCCGACCGAGCCGGGCACCTGCACGTCCTTATAGTCCGCGTAGAAGCCTGCCAGTGCGAAGCGCAGGCGGTTGTCGAGTAGCGAGGCCTTCCAGCCGATCTCGAAACTGTCGACTTTCTCGGGATCGAACAGAAAATAGTCGAAGATTTCGGATGCTTCCCGAACCCCGTTGCCGTTGAGATCGGGTGCTGTCGTCGAAAGGCCGCGCGGATCGAAGCCGCCGCCTTTGAAGCCCTTCGAATAGCTGGCGTAAATGGTGTGGTCTTCAGTCGGCTTGTAGCTGACCGAGGCCCGGGGCGTGAATTGCTTGAAGGTTTCCTTGCCGTTGAAATTGGAGGTCAGCGGACCGAGCTGCGTGCCCGCACCCCCCAGTTCCGGCGAGGCTCCGCCGATCAGGTTCTTCCGGATCACGGTCCCGTTGCGCTTGTCGACTGTGTAGCGCCCGCCGACCGAGACTTGGAACTGGTCGGTCAAGTCGTAAGTCACGTCGCCGAAGATAGCCCAGGTCTTGGTTTTCACGTCACCCGCGGTGGACGCGGTGAAGCCGGGGACACCGATCAGCGTGCCTGTCGTTGCCAGCACAACGTCGAAGATGTTGCGCGCCCGGGCGTTCAGGTAATAGCCGCCGAGGAGACCGTTCAGGCGGTCGCTTTCGTAGACGAGCTGGAATTCCTCGGAGAACTGCCGATTGCGGTATATGGCGGGCACGTCGACATCCGCCGCAGGCAGCGCGTCGAAGTCGATTGGCGTCCGGCTGCGATCCTTGCGGTAGGCAAGGATGTTCTTGAGCGTGATCGTGTCGCTGACCGCCCATTCCAGCCGGTTGTGAATGCCCCAGGCCTTGATGTCTTGCTTCGGCGTCACCAATCCGCCGCGACTGTCGAATTCGTCGCTGAGCACGGGTGCAGCCGAGAGGAAGCTCGGGATCAGCCGGTGGCCGCCCCGGGTGTTGGAGCGGTCATGGGTGAGGTCGCCGGTCAGGCGGAAGAAGAAGCTGTCCTGGCTGCCGGCCTCGGCAGTGGCGCGGAACGCCCAAACGTCTTTGTTGTAGTTTTCCTGACCCGTGGTCAGGTTCTTGCCGAAGCCGCCGCGGCTCAGCCGAGCAACCGCGCCGCCCAAGCGGAAGTCCGGCGTCAGCGGCGCACTGGCGCTGACGATCAGATCGGCCTGATCATAGGTGCCGATGTTACCGCGAATGCTCAGCTGAGCATCGTTCGGGTTAAGGTTGCGAGTCACGTACTTGATCGCGCCGCCGATTGTATTGCGGCCGTAAAGCGTGCCTTGCGGCCCACGCAGCACCTCGATCCGCTCCACATCGAAGACGTCGAGCACGGCCGCCTGCGGGCGGTTCAGATAGACGTCGTCGAGGTAAAGGCCCACGCCCGCTTCAAAGCCGGCGACCGGATCCTGCTGGCCTACGCCGCGGATGAAGGCGGTCAGCGTTGAATTGGTGCCGCGGCTGGTCTCGACGGTGATGTTGGGCGTCGTGTCGGAGATGTCCGTAATGTCGATCGCGCCCTGGCGCTCAAGCGCATCGCCCGAATAGGCGGTGATCGCGACCGGCACGTCGAGTAGATTCTCCTCACGGCGGCGGGCGGTGACGACGATGTCGAGATCGCTCGTGCTGGACTCGGCCGCTTGCTCGGCCGGCGCCACGTCCTGCGCCGAAACCGGGCTGGCGGTCAGCGCGGCGGCGGCCGCACCCAGGTTGAACAGCGTGCGTGCGGATAGTCTCGTCATCGAAATCCTCCCCAATGGGCAGCCCTCCCTGTGGCTTGTGCCCAATCGAGGGGGAGCTATACTGAAACCTGAACCGGGTTTCAACTTGGTCGCATGGGGAGGATGCAAATCATGGGCGAGCGTAGCACCGCTGCAACACTGGGAGCCAAGGAGCCGCGCACCGAACGGGGCCGACGCACCCTGCGCGCCATCCTCGACGCCGCGGCGGCGGAGTTCGGCGAGCGGGGCTTTCACGACACGGGCATCACCCACATCACTCAGCGGGCCGGCGTCGCGCTCGGAACCTTTTACACTTACTTCAACTCAAAGGAGGAAGTGTTCCGTGCGCTGGTGCGCGACCTATCGGCACAGGTCCGGGACACGGTCGGTCCGCACCTCATTAAATCCGACCGCTATTTCGAGGCGGAGCGGATCGGACGCGAGGCCTTTTTCGCATTCGTCACCGAGCATAAAGAAATCTACCGGATCATCGACGAGGCGGAGTTCGTCGATCCGGAGGACTACCGTGCGCACTACACCACTACGGCGGACCGCATCCGCGCCAGGCTGGACGCGGCGATCGCACGCGGCGAGGCACGGGCCTGCGACACGGAAATCGCTTCCTGGGCGATCATGGGGATGAACGTGTTTCTGGGTCTCCGCTTCGGCGTTTGGGCGGAAGACCGCACACCGGCCGAGCTGGCGGCTGCGGCCGCCGCCCTGATCGCCGACGGATTGAGAGCCTAGCGCCGAAGCAGGAACACCGCGTGCTCGGCGCGGAAGTTGGCGGCCGCGGCGCTGGTCAGCTTGTCGCCGGATAGAAACCAGGCGCCCTCTACCGTTAGTCCTCGTGACCGCACATAGGCGCGGAAGTCATCCACCGTCACATGATGGATGTTGGGCGTTTCATACCATTCGAGCGGCAGCAGGCGCGTGACCGGCATCCGTCCACCCCAAAGCAGCGATAGCCTAACCCGCCAATGGGCGAAGTTCGGAAACGACACAAAGGCGCGGCGGCCAATGCGTAGCAGCTGGTCGAGCACCTGGTCCGGCCTGTGCGTGGTCTGCAGTGTCTGGCTGAGGATCGCATAGTCGAACGCGTCGGCCGGATAGTCGGCCAGATCGATGTCGGCATCGCCCTGGATCACCGACAGGCCGCGTGCCACTGCGGCCGCGACATTCGACCGGTCCAGTTCCAGCCCGCGCGCATCGACTTGCCGTTCGTCGCGAAGCGCCGCCATCAGTGCGCCGTCTCCGCAGCCAACATCGAGGACGCGGCTGCCCGGCGCCACATTGGCGGCGATGATCGCGAGATCGGGCCTTAATCGCTGCAAATGAACCCCGCTCCGTCCGGCCTGAGCTTGTCGAAGGCCGGTTCTGCTTCAGCCCTAAAGAAAAGCAGGGCTTCGACAAGCTCAGCCGGACGGAGAGAGGTTAGGCGTTCAGAAATCCTGCGATCACGCGGTTCATCTCAGGCTGATCTAGCAGAAAGCTGTCATGGCCGAAGGGACTGGATAGCTCGACGAAGCTGACCGGCGCGCCGGCCGCATTCAAGGCGTGGACGATCGCGCGGCTTTCCGCCGTCGGGTAGAGCCAATCGCTGTCGAAGCTGATCAGGCAGAAACGCGTGGCGGTGCCTTTGAAAGCGTTGGCCAAGCTGCCGCCATGCTCTTCGGCGATGTCGAGATAGTCCATCGCGCGGGTGATATAGAGATACGAATTGGCGTCGAACCGGTCAGTGAAGCTGATCCCCTGATGGCGGAGATAGCTTTCGACCTGGAAGTCGGCATCGAAGCCGAAGCTCTTGGCGTCGCGCCCCTGCAGGCGTCGGCCGAATTTCTCGGTAAGACCTGCTTCGGACAGATAGGTGATGTGCGCCGCCATCCTGGCCACGGCCAAGCCGGCGCTGGGCGGCTCGGCATTGTAATAGTCGCCCCCGCGCCAGTTCGGATCGGCCATGATCGCTTGCCGTCCGACTTCGTGAAACGCGATGTTCTGGGCGGAGTGGCGGGCGGAGGAAGCAATCACCAGCGCCGCCTCGACACGCTCGGGATAGGTCGCCGCCCATTGCAGGGCCTGCATGCCGCCCATGGAACCGCCGACCACGGCCTTCAGCCGCGGGATGCCAAGATGGTCGAGCAGCGCCGCTTGCGCCCGCACCATGTCGCGAATGGTGATGACTGGAAAGCGCATCGCGTAGGGCCGTTCGTCCGGCGCCATGCTGGCGGGCCCGCTCGAGCCCATGCAGGAACCGAGCACATTGGCGCAGATAACCAGGCTGCGATCGGGGTCGATCGGCTTGCCGGAGCCCACTATGCGCGTCCACCAGCCAGGCTTTCCGGTGCGTGGATGCGGCGAGGCGACATGCTGGTCGCCGGTCAGCGCGTGACAGATAAGGATGGCGTTTGACGCATTGGCGTTCAGCGCGCCATAGGTCTCGTACGAAATCTCGATCTCCGCGAGCGACCCGCCGCCGTCCAGCCGGAACGGGCCAGTCAGGCGGACGTGACGATCAAGGCCATAGCGTTGGTCCGTCATCGCGCTGCGATCGCGTCGATTTCGACCAGATAGCCGTGATGGAGCTCGGGCACGGGCACGATGGCGCGGGCAGGCCGCGTCTCGCCCAGCAATTCGGCATAGATGGCGTTGAATGCGGGCCAGCGCTCTATGCCGACGAGATAGACGGTGACCTTGAGCAGCCGGTCCGCGCCAGAACCGGCGGCGTCCAGAACGGCGAACATATTGGCGATGGCGCGGCGGGCCTGCTCCTCGAATGACGCTTGCGGCGCATGCTCGCCCTCGGGCGAGACCGGCAGCTGGCCCGATACGAAGACGAGGCCGCCATGTGCCGTCGCCGGAGCATAATGTCCCGCAGGCCTTGCGCCAGGCAGCCAGACCTGTTCGATCGCCATCACCATCCTCCGAACCGCGGCCAGACCTGCACCAGGCCGTCTTCCTCCAGAACATGGTAGCGGTCGTGCTGGGCCGCCGTAGCACAGGCATGGTTGGGCAGGATGCGGAGCTGAGTGCCGATAGGATAACGATGATGATCGATCGGCCCGCCGTCCCGCCGAGCGAGGATGCCATGCTCCTGATTCGCCGAAACGACGATCAGATCGGGCTCGGCCGCGACCATGCCATAGCCCTGATCGCCTCGGCCTTTATCGCCGGAAAGCGCCATCCATCCAGCGTCGATCAGCACCCAGCCGCGCTCCGGCTGGTGCCCGATGACGGACGTCGCGACCGAGATCGCCACATCCTCCGTGCCGCACACGCCCAGCCCCGCCGTAACCAGGTCGTTGAACACATAGACGCCGGCGCGGACTTCGGTGACGCCGGTCAGGTTGCGCGCGAACAGGGCGGTGGGCGTCGAGCCGACACTCACGACCGGGCAGGGAAACCCTGCCGCTCGCAGCGTCCCGGCCGCCGTTACTGCAGCGCGCCGCTCGGCTTCGGCATGCTCGGGCAGCTGATCTGGTCCGGCCGCGGCATAGGAGCCGCCGCGGTGCGTCATGACGCCATGCAGCTCCGCTCCGGCAGATAGGGCCTGCCCAATCGCGACGAGCTGTTCGGCATTCCCGGGCGCGACGCCGGCGCGCCTGCCGTCGCTGTCCACTTCGATCAGCACGGGCCAGCGAACCGCATGTGCGGCCACCGCCTCGGCTGCGGCGACGCTGTCGAGGATCAGCGTGAGGTTCACGCCCCTGGCCACAAGCTTCGCTGCCTGGTCGAGCTTCCCGGGCGCGATCCCGACTGCATAGAGGATGTCGCGATAGCCTGCCGCGGCAAACTCTTCGGCTTCCTTCAGCGTTGAGACGGTCACCGCGCCGGACCAGCCGGCCGTCATCTCACGGGCGATGGCTGTTGACTTGGCGGTCTTCAGGTGCGGGCGCAGCTGCACGCCATGCTGCGACACTGCCGCGTTCATCCGGGCGATGTTGGCGCGCATCTTGGCCGCGTCGAGCAGCAAGGCGGGCGTCGGCAGGTCGGCAAGGTGCATCGCCACGGTCTTACCGGGCTGCTTGCGTCCGGCGCAATCTCAACTACACGCGCGCCCATGCTCGCACCTCGACCCAAGCAATGGATCATGGACATCGCGCCCTATGTGCCGGGGCGCGCGACGACCGACGACGGCCGCAAGGTGGCCAAATTATCCTCCAACGAAAATCCGCTCGGCACCAGCCCGGCGGCGAAGGATGCATTCCGGTGGGCTGCCGACAGCCTGGAGCGCTATCCGGATGCGAGCGGCGCGATCGTGCGCGAAGCCATCGCCGCCAAATACGGGCTCGATCCGGCACGGGTCATCTACGGCAATGGTTCCGACGAGATCCTGCACCTGGCGGCCGGCGCTTACGCCGGCGCTGGCGATGAGGTGATCTTCGTCCGCTACGGTTTCGCGGTGTACGAGATTGCCGCGAGACGGGTCGGCGCAGTCCCGGTGATCGCGCCTGACAAGGACTATGCGACGGACGTCGATGCGATCCTTGGCTGCGTCACCGAGCGGACGCGGATCGTCTATGTCGCCAACCCGAACAATCCGACCGGCACCTATGCCGCGCGCGAGGAGATTGCGCGCCTGCACGCAGCGCTGCCCGACAACGTGCTGCTGGTGCTGGACCATGCCTATTCGGAATATCTGGAAGACGGCGAGGACGATGGCGGGCTGGAGCTCGCCAAGACTGCGAGCAACGTGCTGGTGACCCGCACCTTCTCTAAAATTTATGGGCTGGCGGCGGAGCGGATCGGCTGGGGCTATGCCTCCGCCGAGATCGTGCAGGCGATGCACCGCATCCGCCTTCCCTTCAACATCACCATCGCGGGTCAGCAGGCCGCCGTCGCGGCGTTGCATGACGAAGCGTTCGTCGCGCAGAGCAAGGCGCACAATTCCAAGTGGCGCGCCTGGTTCGCCGAGCAGGTTGCGAGCCTCGGCAATGCCGGGGTGCGGGCGGTGCCGAGCAAGGCGAACTTTCTGCTGGTGCTGTTCGAAGGGCGGCTGACCGCCGAGCAGGCCTATAAGGGTCTGATGGACGCGGGCTATATCACCCGCTGGCTGCCGGGGCAGAAGCTCGGCCATGGTCTGCGCATCACGATCGGCACGGAAGCCGAAATGCTCGGTCTCACCGAAGCGTTGCGGCGGCTGGTTGCCGAAGCCGGATGATGCTGCCTTTCGCACGCGTCTCGATCATCGGGCTGGGCCTGATCGGCTCTTCCATCGCGCGTGCGGTGCGGGTGCATATGCCTACGGTGCGGCTGACAGGCCATGACGCCGACCCGCAGGTGCTTGCCACCGCCGACCGGCTGCAGCTGTGCGACGACCTTGCCGATACGGCAGGGGCGGCGGTTACGGACGCCGATCTCGTCATCCTTTGCGTGCCTGTTGGCGCGGCGAGGAGCGTCGCGCGGGAGATAGCAGACGATCTCCCTACCGAAGCGGTGATCTCCGATGTGGGCTCGTCCAAGACGGGAGTGGCGGCCGCACTTCGAGAGGCGCTGCCCGGCCGAGCGATCGTGCCCGCCCACCCGGTTGCCGGCACCGAGAATAGCGGTCCGGAGGCAGGCTTCGCGAGCCTGTTCCACGGCCGCTGGTGCATCCTGACCCCTGTGGAAGAGAGCGGCGCGGCGACCGCGCGGGTACGCGCCTTTTGGGAGATGCTCGGCGCCCAGGTTGAAGAAATGACGCCGGAGCATCACGACCTGGTGCTGGCAGTGACCAGCCACCTGCCGCACCTGATCGCCTATACCATCGTCGGCACCGCCTCGGACCTCGAGGAAGTCACCCGGTCCGAGGTGATCAAATACTCGGCTGGCGGCTTTCGGGACTTCACGCGCATCGCCGCCTCCGACCCCACCATGTGGCGCGACGTGTTCCTGGCCAACAAGGACGCGGTGCTCGAGATGCTGCAGCGTTTCAGCGAGGATCTGAGCGCGCTGCAGCGGGCGATCCGCTGGGGCGACGGCGATACTTTGTTCGACCTATTTACCCGCACCCGCGCCATCCGCCGCTCGATCGTCGAGCAGGGTCAGGACGATGCCCGGCCGGATTTCGGCCGCGCGCACGATTGAAGCATCGCGGAGCACTATGCTTCGTCATCGCGAGAAGCGAAGTGACAAAGCGTTCCATGGACGCCGGAGCCGAATGGATTGCTTCGCTGCGCTCGCAATGACGACTGAGGCAGCATAACTGCATTACGTCGCAAGTTGTGATTACCGCTTGCAGGTCGCTTCGCGGTTGCTGGTCGAGATTCGCGTGAGCGAGTGCGAGAAGGACGTGCTGAGAACGATGCCCTGCGCGGCGCATTTCTTCAGCTGGAAGCGGACCTTGCGCGCCTTGAAGTCTAATGACACGCGCCGGAAGGTCTCCAGCAGGTCCGTGCCGAGCAGCAGCGAGGGCTGCTCGCTCATGCCAAAGACGGCGAAGGGCGGCACGTCGGCAAAGGCAACCGGCACGTCCTGAAGGGTGATCGCGCCGATCTTCAGCTCGGCCACACGGGCGAGTTCCAGCTCCATCTTGGCGCCGGTCACGCCGGTCACTTCGATCTTGGAGAATTTGTCGGGAATGCGGCGGATCAGCCGGTCGCGCAACGCCATATTGCCGATCGTCACTTCCGAGCCGGTGTCGATGACGGCTTCGATCGGGCGGCCGTTGATGGACACTTGCGTGAGGATCAGCTGCCCCTTGCGGCGGCGCGCCACCACGACGATGTCGCCGTCGAGCCGCGGCGGGGGCTTGGCTGCGTCCTCGACCTTGATGGTGCGCTGCTCGAAATCCATCATCAGCCGCTGTTCGACCAGGGCGTCGATTCCGATCATGCCGTCACCGCCTAGATCGCGCTCCTGCAGCACCGGCAGTTGCAGGCCTGCAAAGCTGCTGCCGCCAAGCTGCAGTTCATCGACCAAGACGCGATCGACGCGACGGGTCTCCGTCATGCCGTTCAGCAGCACCGGGGTGCCGGCAGGCATGTTGAGCGCACGGGCGACGCGCTGCCCGATGACTGACGTATCTGCGCCGCTATCGACCACGAAGCGATAGGGTCCGGTGCCGTTGACCTGCACGCCGACCGTCATGCGGGTGCGGACCTTGCGCGCGTCGATATTCTCGCCGCCGATCGCAAGCGTGTCGTCGATCTGAGCCGGGGGCAGCGGCGGCATCTTGGCCGCCGGATCGATCGGTTTGGGCCGGCGCGACTGAGCCGCGGCAGTGTTTGCGCCGGCGAGCATGGCAAAAGATGCCGCGACGATCAGTCCCGGCCCGATGCTCCGCCGCAGAAGACGCTGCAAAACCACTGGCAATCTTCTGCACCCGCATTGAGGCCGCGACAACAGCACTTCGACCAACGTCGTGATTTCAACCGTTCAGCGCATTGATCGCCGCGTGCACGCGGGCTTCCAGCTCCTCGCGGGGCAGGCCGGGCGGGATGGTCTCGCCGACCTTGAACGTGACCACGCCAGGGTGCTTCAACCCCTTTTTCGGGAGCAGCCTTCCGCTGTCGCAGGCAATGGGAACGACCGGCAGCTTCAGCATCCGGTAGAGACCGGACAGGCCCGACTTGAGCTCCGGCCTTTGCCCCGGCGGAACGCGCGTTCCTTCGGGGAAGATCAGGATAGGCCGCCCGGCTTCGATCAGCGCCTTGCCCTCAGCCAGCATCGCCCTCAGCGCCGTCGATCCGGCATCGCGGTCGACGACGATCCCGCCGAAGCGCCGGAGCGCCGGGCCCCACACCGGGATATTCATCAGCTCGCGCTTGAACACGGTACCCGGGCGGTCGAGAAGCAGCAGCGCCTGGATCGTCTCGTACATCGCTTCGTGCTTCATCGCGACGATGACCGGCCCGGATGGGATCTCCCCTTGAAGCCGCCAGCCGATCCCGAGCAGCCGCCGCGTGCACCAGTCGTGAAACCGCGCCCAGCCGTAGACGACCCGGGTCAGCGGCCCTTCCCCGAAACAGGCGCTCACCGGCGCGAGGAGCACGAAACCGACGCTGCCGGAGTAGAAGATTGCCTGGAAAATCAGGGTTCGCAGCCGGTTCATAGGCCGAACAGAACCGCGATGCGGCGCAGCAGATATTTGTGATATTCGCGAAAGAGGATGCCGAGATGCGGCTCGCTTCGCACGGCATCGCCGGTGATGGCCACGCCGGCGGGGAGCGCCTGGTCGAGCTCGAAGCGGGCGCGGCGCATATGCCAGTCGGTCGTGACCAGGCGCACGCTCTTATAGCCGTGCTTCTTGACCCATGCAGCCGATTCCGCGCCGTTCGAGCGCGTGTCGACAGCTTCCTGGCCAAGCTCGATGCAGCAGTCGAATAGCCGCGCCGGCGCCTGGAACTCGGCGAGGAAATCCTGGCGGCGCACGGCCAGGTTGACGCCCGACACGAGCATCCGTTTCGCCTTCCTCTCCTGCAAAAGCGCGAGTCCTCGCTCGATCCGGTTGGGGCCTCCGGTCAGCACGATGATGCCGTCGGTCTGCCGGTCGTCGCCCGGCCGCGGCAGCAGTCCCACGAACAGCACGAAGCCGATCAGCCACAGCAGCAGGATGGCGGAGAGCAGGCGGCGGATCACAGGCTGCGCCTCAGATCATGCTCGATGGTCAGCCGCGCCGCTGCCGTTGCCAGCAACGCGGCGCCCATCGGCACGGCCAGCAGCGCCGCCCAGGAAAGCGTGCTCAGCTGCACCGAGCCGACCAGCTCCGATCCCAAGGCCCGCAACCGGTCGCCCAAGAGCAGCAGGATCAGCACGCCGCCCGCAAAGCCGCCAGCGGCGCCGATCAGCGCGTCGCCGGCCGTGCGGCGCTGGAACAGCAAGGCGATCTGCCGGTCGGTCGCACCGAGCAGGTGGAGCACGTCGATCGTTTCGCGGTGCGTGTCGAGCGCGGCGCGCGCGGCGAGCACGACACATGCGGCGGTCGCGGCGGCGGTCAGCAGCACAATCGCGATCGCCAGCCAGCGGAGCGTCCGGATGAGCGACCTTAGCGGCGCCAGCGACTGTGCATGGGCGTCGATGCGGGCCGCAGGAGCAACGCGATGAAGCGCTCGGGTCAGCCCCGGCAAGGCAGCAGGTCGATCCAGGTCTACGTCAATCAGCGCCGGGCGCGGGAGTTCGGCGGACTCGGGTCCGAGCCAGGGCTCAACCAATCGCGCGAGTTCGGCATCGGGAACGCGCCGGACCTCGCGTACGCCCAGAGTCCGCCGCGCCGCCGCTTCCGCCGCCCGCACCTGAGCTTCGCGCGCACTCGCGTCCGCCTCGACGATCTGGATGGTCACGCGGCCGGCAATCTGGTCGCCAAGGCTCCGCGCCGAAGCCGCCAGCCCCAGTCCGGCAGCGGCTGCGAGCACGGTCAGGAAGACCATGATTGCGAGCACCCAAGGCATGGGCCCGGATCGCCGGCGATCTGCCAGCAGTCGGCGTTCGGCCGTGCCCATCGTCGCCTGCCGGGTCATGCCGGCACTCGCGGCGGATAGCGGAGCGCTCCGGTCGGGTCGTCCAGTTGGCCGCGGTCCAGGCGCATGATGCTGGCCTTGGGCACGCTGCGGATCAGCTGCATGTCGTGGGTCGCGACCACCACTGTCGTGCCGAAACGATTGAGCGCCTCGAACAATCCCAGCAGCCGCGCCGCCATGTCGGGATCGACGTTGCCGGTCGGCTCGTCGGCGACAAGCATCTCCGGCTGCGCAATGACCGCGCGGGCGATCGCGACACGCTGCTGCTCGCCGCCCGAGAGGGTGGGTGGGCGGGCGGTGGCGCGTCCGGCGAGCCCCACCCACTCGACCATCTCGCCGACCCGCGAGCTCACTTCGCTTTCCGCGACACCGGCTACGCGAAGAGGGAGGGCGACATTGTCGAAGACGGACAGATGCGGGATCAGCCGGAAGTCCTGGAACACGACGCCGATGCGGCGGCGGAGCGCAGGCAGCGCATCACGCTTCATCGCCACGACATCCTCACCGAACAGCCGGATCGATCCGCGGCTCGGCCGCTGGGCGAGGTAGAGCAATTTCAGCAGGGAGGTCTTGCCGGCACCCGATGCGCCGGTGAGGAAGTAGAAGCTGGCAGGGGCCAGGCTGAAGCTGATGTCCGACAGGGTTTCCGCGCCCATGCCATAGCGCAGACCCACATGTTCGAACTGCACGATGCCGGTCACCGCGCCGCCACGCCCTCGCTTCTCGCCCCTGTCCTCAAGCCCATCGCACGGCCGCCGCGCCCGCGTAAAGCACCGTGCTTGCAGGAGGAGTCGCGAGGGCGCTAGAAAGTAGTGAGAGGGAAGGGGCCGCGCATGATCCTTGAATGCCCAGCGTGCCATGCGCGCTATTCGGTGCCGGACGATGCGGTCGGGCCGAAGGGCCGCACGGTGCGCTGCGCCAAATGCGGCGAAAGCTGGCGCGAGGAGCCGCGCGCCGCTCCGGAGCCAGCCCCGGCACCGGTCGATCTCGCCAAGGAGCCGGAGCCGGACCCCGTAGCTGAGCCATCCCCGGAACCCGAACCGCCGGTCGAGGAGCAGGACGTCACAGCGCCGCCGAGCGATGAAGAGGAAGTGCCGCAATCGCCGGACCGCCGCCGTTGGGCGCTGATCGCGGCGATCATCGGCCTGCTGTTGCTGATCGTCATAGCCGCTGCGCTGGCGGTCGGCCCCGCTCAGCTGCGGCAGCGCCTGGGCGGCATGGCGGGAGGGCCGGCCGTCTCCTTGCTGCTCGAAGTGCCGCGCAAGCCCGAGCGGCGCACGCTCGCCAGCGGCAACGAGCTGTTCGCGCTGACCGGCCGCGTCGTGAACCCGACGCGTGAGCGTCAGACCGTGCCCGACATCCAGGCGGAGCTCCAGGATGCGCAGGGCCGTGTCGTCTATAACTGGATCATCACGCCGCCGACCCGAACGCTCGCGCCTGGCGCCTCAGCCGAGTTCAACTCGGCCGAAGTGGATGTGCCGAAAGGGGCGCGTGAACTGAAGCTCAGCTTCGTCGGCAGCCGTTCATAAGGGCTGTTGCGGCCCCACAAACCCTCTGCTAGGGGCAGCCGCCTTGCCAGCGCCAGCCCCGAGCTTGTCGAAGGGTCTGGCGGAATGTCTAGACGTGCGGTCGTGGCGGAACTGGTAGACGCGCAACGTTGAGGTCGTTGTGTCCGAAAGGACGTGGAAGTTCGAGTCTTCTCGACCGCACCATTCACATCAATGCAACAGTCCAATGTGACTGGCCGTTCGTCGCGCTGAGCGGCCGAACGTCGAAAACAGCAGCAATGCGGCTTGCGTTTTTCCCTGCGGCCCCGCACGGGGCTCGACCGCATTGCTGACACCAGAGTCAAGAAAAGGGGTTGTTCGTGTTGCTTCGCACCGTCTGCTTTACCGCCGTTTCCGTGCTCGCCCTTTGCGCCGGCACCGCCTTCGCCCAGGACACTGCCGGTTCGCCCGGCACCACCACGCCTGAACGGACCGAGCAGGCGACCACAGATCCGACCGCCTCTCCGACCCAGCCTGCAGCGGTGGACGATCTTGGCGGTAACGACATCGTCGTCACCGCGACTCGCCGCAGCGAGACGGTGCAGAATGTGCCGATCGCCGTCACCGCGGTTCCGGCCGAACTGCTTCGGGATGCCGGCGTACAGGACGTCCGCGACCTGGAGCAGCTGGCGCCCAGCCTGCAGACCTCTACGGGCCAGTCGGCCGCGACCGGCACCACCCTCTTCATCCGCGGCATCGGCACCGCCGGCGACAATCCGGGCTTCGAGCCCGCCGTCGGCGTGTTCATCGACGGCGTCTTTCGGTCGCGTGCCGGCATCGCGCTGTCCGAGCTTCCGGAGATCGAGCGCGTCGAAGTGCTGCGCGGGCCGCAGGGAACGCTGTTCGGCCGCAACACCTCGGCCGGCGCGCTCAGCATCTTCACCGCCAAGCCGCAATATGAACTCGGCGGTTTCGTCGAGGGCGCCTACGGTAATCTCGACGCGATGGAACTGCGCGGCGCCATCACCGGCCCGGTCACCGAGCAGATCGCGCTTCGCCTCGACGGCGGCATACGCAAGCGGGACGGTTACATCACGGACGCGAACGGCGGCCCTTCACTGAACAACGTCAACCGCTGGTTCGTGCGCGGCCAGGCCATGTTCGAAAACGGCACCACCACCGTCCGCCTCATCGCCGACTATGCGCGCACCAATGAGCGCTGCTGCGGCGCGGTCAGCATCGTCCGTGGTTCGCTGGCTCCCGTCATCCAGGCCATCGCGGGAGCGCAGGGACTGACCGGCCTTTACACCGGACCGGCCTCGGACCGGACCCAGGCCGTCTCCCCCAATCGCGAGTTCCGCGAGCGGGTGCGCGATGCGGGCGCGTCGATCGAGGTCAATCACGAACTCGGCTCGAACCTGAACATCACCTCCATCACTGCCTATCGCGATTGGCGCGCCAAGCGGAACCAGGACATTGATTTCTCCGGCATCGATCGCGCTTATCGCGACGACTACAAGACCGGCATCAAGGATTTCACTCAGGAAGTTCGCCTGCAGGGCACGGCGTTCGACGACCGCCTCGACTTCCTGATCGGTGGCTTCTTCCTCAACGAGACGCTGATGCTGCGCGACACCGTGCGGATCGGCAATGACGGCAACCGCTATGTCGACAGCATCTTCGCGGGCGCCCTCGCGCCGACCTTCGGCCGCCAGCTGCAATTCTTCGGCTCGCTCGGGCCGACGGTGCCGCTGTTCGGCCAGGCGCTGCTCGGCGCTCCTGCCGCCGCCTTCCCGGCGCAGCTGCGTCCGCTGGTGCAGCTGTTCCAAGCGCAGGCCGGCGTCGCGCCGGTCGCCGGCATTCCGGTGATCCCCGGCCTGGCCGCGCTGGCAACTTCGCCCCTTCCGGGCGCCGCGCCGGGTCAGGGCAACAATAATGACGAGTTCCGGGTGAAGACGAACGCTTTCGCCGCCTTCACGCACAATATCGTCCGCATCACTGACCAGCTGTCGCTGACGCTCGGTGCGCGCTGGAACCATGAGGAGAAGACGCTCCGCGCGAACATCGCCAACAACACCGGCAGCTGCGGCTTCTTCAATCAGGTGCGTGCGGGCGATCCGGCAGCAACCGCCTATGCCAATGTGCTGCGCCAGGTGGGCCTGTTCAACAACCTGTTCCTGCTCGGCTGCAATCCGGCGGTGAATACGGAGTTCAACGGCCAGTATCGCGACAAGCGCAGCGAGGACCGGATCACCGGCACTGCCAAGCTCGCCTATAAGTTCAGCGACCGGCTGCTCGCTTATGGCAGCTATGATCGCGGCTATAAGTCGGGCGGCTATAACCTCGACCAGGCAAGCTTCGACTCGGTGCTGCTCGGCGGAAATGGCGCGCAGGCGACGGACCTGGAGTTCGGCCCCGAGACGGTCGACTCTTACGAGATCGGCATCAAGTCGAGCCCGAGCCGGCAGTTCACCTTCAACCTCGCGGTCTTCTACGCCAAGTATAAGAACCTGCAGAGCCTGGTGTTCAGCGGCAACAATTTCGTCGTGCAGAACATCAAGGATTCGACGTCGAAGGGCGTCGAGGCGGAAGCGATCATCCGTCCGGACCGCGACCTGACGATCCGTTTGGGCTACACCTACAACCTGGCCCGCTACGACAAGAGCAACGACTTCACCGGTACGCCGCTCGCCGGTGCCGAGGGTCGTCAGTTCACCAATCAGCCGAAGAGCGTGGTGACCGGCAGCGCCACCTGGAACCCGGCGCTGACCGACAATCTGCGCGGCATCTTCCATGTCGACACCCGCTTCAACAGCGAAGTCGACATCTTCGGCCTGCAGCCGAACGGCCAAGCGGTCGTCCGCAATCCGGCCTATGCGATCGTGAACGCCTTGATCGGCGTGCAGACCGAGGACGGCCGTATCCGCGGCGAAATCTTCGGCAACAACCTGACCAAGCAATATTTCAACGTGACCGGCTTCGCGGTTCCGGAGCAGACCGGCAATTTCGCCGGCTATCCGAACGAGCCCCGCACCTATGGCGTGCGGCTGCGGGTGGGGTTCTGATTTAAGTCCAACCTGGCTCGTCATTGCGAGCGAAGCGAAGCAATCCACAGCGGCGGTACGGCCAATTGGATTGCTTCGTCGCTATGCTCCTCGCAATGACGAAGGAAAGGCGCTAGCGCCGGCCGCGCTTCGCCATGCGCATCTGCTGCTGCTTGCCGTAACGCGTCTTGCGCGTGCCGGGCTTGCCTTCGTTGGAGCGGCCCATCATCGGCGCCTTATGCTCGTCCACCGGCAGGCCGAGTTCCTGCTGCTCGAGCGTGCGGATTTCGTCGCGGATACGGGCGGCGGTCTCGAACTCCAGGTTGGCGGCCGCGTCGCGCATCTGCTTTTCCAGATCCTCGATATAGGCGCGCAGATTGTGGCCGACCATGTGCGGCCGGTCCTCGTCGATCTCGACCAGCACCGAATCCTTGTTGGAGACGTGCTGGATGATATCGCCGATGTTGCGCTTGATCGTGGTCGGGGTGATGTCGTGCTCGCGGTTATACGCCTCCTGCTTCTCGCGTCGGCGCGCCGTCTCGCGCATCGCTCGCTCCATCGAGCCGGTAATATGATCGGCATAGAGGATCACGCGGCCCTCGACGTTGCGGGCGGCTCGCCCGATCGTCTGGATTAGCGACGTTTCCGACCTGAGGAAGCCTTCCTTGTCGGCGTCGAGGATGGCGACCAGCCCGCATTCGGGGATGTCGAGGCCTTCCCGCAAAAGATTGATGCCGACCAGAACGTCATAAACGCCCAGCCGAAGGTCGCGGATCAGCTCGATACGCTCCAGCGTCTCGACGTCGGAGTGCATGTAGCGGACCTTCAAGCCCGCTTCGTGCAGATATTCGGTCAGGTCTTCTGCCATGCGTTTGGTGAGAGTGGTGACCAGCGCGCGATAGCCGTTCTTGGCCGTAATCCGGCATTCGTTGACCAGATCGTCGACCTGGTCCTCGATCGGGCGGATCTCGACCGGCGGATCGATCAGGCCAGTCGGGCGGATGACCTGCTCGGCAAAGACGCCGCCGGTCTGCTCCATCTCCCATAATCCCGGCGTCGCCGAGACATAGACGGTCTGTGGCCGCATCGCATTCCACTCATTGAAGCGCAGCGGCCGGTTGTCGATCGCGGAGGGCAGGCGGAAGCCATATTCCGCCAAGGTCAGCTTACGCCGATGGTCGCCCCGGCTCATTCCGTTTACCTGGCCGATGGTAACGTGGCTCTCGTCG